>QWBY01000080.1_pt1 | contig 152726 bp, 173 predicted proteins | sample 1972471 | NCBI WGS metagenome assembly QWBY01 (sample SAMN09866722, study PRJNA288562) | Human gut metagenome isolate term6_stool, whole genome shotgun sequencing...
CGAGGAGGTAGTTAATAGGATGGATGATTTAACAAATGAAGAATTAATGAACAGCATTGAAGATAGTATGAAAAAAATATATCCTAGAGATGTTGTAAACGGAACAATTATTGATGTGAAAGATGATGAAGTTTTCGTAGACATTCAATATCGTGCAGATGGTATTGTAAAATTAGACGAAATGACTGAAGAACAAAGAGAAAATCCAAAAGATAATTTTGAAATCGGTCAAGAAGTAGAAGTTTATGTTATAAAACTTGATGATGGAGAAGGCAATGTTTCATTATCTACTAGAAGAGTAGAAGGAATGAAAAATTGGAAAAACCTTAGAGAAGCTTACGAAAATGACCAAACTGTTGAAGGTGATGTAACAGGAGCAAACAAAGGTGGTCTTACAGCTAGAGTTATGGGAATCAATGGATTTGTTCCTGCAAGCCAAATAGCTCCATATTTTGTTAAAAACTTCAAAAAATTTGTTGGAGAACATTGGGATCTTAAAATCATTTCAATAGATGAGAGAAAAAATCGTCTAGTTTTATCAAGAAAAGACATTGTTGAAGAAAAACTTGATGAACAATGGGATGAATTAGAAGAAGGACAAGTTATAACAGGAAAAGTTGCAAGACTTACAGACTTTGGTGCTTTCATTGAAATAGGAAGTCTTGATGGATTACTTCACGTATCTGATATAGCTTGGACAAGAGTAGAACATCCAAAGGATGTTTTAAATATCGGCGATGATATTGAAGTTAAAATTTTAAAATTAAACAAAGAAAAAAATAGAATTTCACTTGGAAGAAAACAACTTCTTGAAAAACCATTTGCAGAATTTACAAATGAACATGAAGTTGGAGATGTTATAACAGGAAAAGTTGTAAATCTTTTAGACTTTGGTGCTTTTGTTGAAGTTAGCGAAGGAGTTGAAGGATTAATTCACGTTTCTGAAATTTCATGGGATCATGTTGAAAAACCATCAGATGAATTAAATGTTGGCGATGAAGTAGAAGTTAAAATTTTAAGCATCGATCCAGAAGAAGAAAAAATTGGTCTTTCAATTAAAGCTTTAAAAGAAGCTCCAGAAAGAACTGAAAGAAAACCAAGAAGAAATAACGAAGAAAACAAAAACAGATCTAATGCTAAAGCTAAAAGAAAAGCTGAAAAGAAAGAAGCAAACAACGAATTTGGCGATAATGATTTAAATAATAACATTGGATTTGCTATAGAAGAAGTACTATCAGGTATAGAAATAGAAGACGAAGACTCTACTGAAGAATAATATCTGATAAATTACAATTATACAAAAAAAGAGATGGTCTAGATCATCTCTTTTTTAGCTGTAAGGAGATATATGCAATTAAAAAATAATGAAAAATATAAGAATTATTTTGAAAATAAAAAATATAATATAACAACCTTTGGTTGTCAGATGAATGAACATGATTCTGAAAGAATTTCTTATATATTAGAAGATTTAGGTTATACAAAAACTGATGATAGAAATGATGCTGATTTTATTTTATTTAACACTTGTCTTGTAAGAGAGAATGCTGAATTAAAACTTTATGGTCAAGTATCAAGTTTAAAAAAATTAAAAGAAGAAAATCCTGAAAAAATTATAGCAGTATCAGGTTGTATGATGCAAACTAGCGTTGCTAGAGAAGTTATAGAGAAAAAACACAAAGAAGTTGATATAATTTTTGGAACTAAAAATATAAATTCTTTGCCAGATCTTTTATTTAAATATTTAGAAACAGGCGAAAGAGTAATTGATGTTTCAGAAGATAATGTAAAAGATGATTATGTAAATTATAATAGCAAAAATAATTTTCAAGCTTATGTAAATATAATGAGAGGCTGCGATAATTTCTGTTCATATTGTATAGTTCCTCAATCAAGGGGAAGAGAAGAAAGCAGAAGACCATCTCATATTATTGAAGAAATTGAAAATTTAGTTAAAAATGGCTATAAAGAAATCACACTTTTAGGACAAAATGTAAATTCTTATGGGAACAAATCAGACTTTAATGTAACTTTTCCAGAACTTTTAGAAAAATGTGCAAAAATTGAAGGAGTTGAAAGATTAAGATTTACAACAAGCCATCCAAAAGATTTATCTGATGATTTAATTAGAGTTATTAAAGAAAATGATAATATATGTAATTATTTTCACCTTCCTATGCAATCAGGTTCTGATAAAGTTCTAAAAGATATGAATAGAAAATATAATAAAGAACAATATTTAGAAAAAGCTAGAAAATTAAAAGAAGAAATTCCTGGTATTGCAATTTCTACGGATATTATTGTAGGTTATCCTACTGAAACAGAAGAAGATTTTCAAGAAACTTTAGATGTTTGTAGAAAAGTAGGATTTGATACAGCTTTTACCTTTAAATATTCTCCAAGGCCAAAAACAAAAGCTGCTAAATTGGATCCAATTGATGATAAAATTGTTCAAGATAGGTTTGATAGATTACTGGATACTCTTTATCCAATATTTAATGAAAAAAATAAAGAATATGTAGGTAAAGTTGTTGAAGTCTTGTTAGAATCTGAAAGTAAAAATAATAAAGATGTTTTGACTGGTAGAACAGATACTTTTAAACTTGTTCATGTAAAAACAGATAAGAAATTAATAGGGCAAATAGTCAAGGTAAAAATAACAGATAACACTTCATTTACAATATCAGGAGAACTAGTTAAAGATTAAATATTAAGAAAGAAGGCACTATGAAAGCTTATGTAGTAAAAGCAAAAGCTAAACTTGGGAAATTGCCTAGTAAAGAAATTTGTAGAGATTTGTTGTATGAAGATAGTTTGGAAAGAAAATTAGATATTATTAGAGCAAATAAAAGTGAAATAACTAATATTTACTCTAAAAAAGATGTGGAAATTTTTCTTTCCAATAGCTTATATGACGATTTAAATTCATTTTTGAAATTTCTTAAAGGAGAAGAGAAAAATTTCTTTATAAAATATATTTCAAAATTCGAACTACAATTAATTCAATTAATTGTTCAGGCGATTTTAAATGAGCATTTGAAAGACAGTTTAGATATTATAAAAAGAGAAAAATTTTCTCAAAATATAAATGTATCAAAAGACGATGATTTTCAAACTTTTGTAGAAAAATCTAAGTCAACTAGGTACTATAGAACTCTTTATCCGTTTTTAAATGAAAATATGCAAAAAGATTCTATAATTTTTCTAATATCTAATTCATTAAATAAATTTTATTATAGAGACCTTTTAGAAGAAACTAAAAAACTTCCAAAAAATCTTGGTAAGGAGCTTAGAGAATTTATAGGTAAAGAAATTGATATTTTTAATATTGAAATGTTATTTAGATTAAAAAACTACTTTATTTTAAATGATTATGAAATATTTAATTATTTAATTGAAGGTGGAAAATATCTAAAAACAGAAGATTTAAAAAAATTATCAAAATTAAGTCTAGATAAAGTTAAGGAAAAAATATTAGGAAGTCCTTATAATTCATTATTTAATAATTCTTCTAATTTCTATAAAGCAAAGCAAGATTTATTGAGTGATAATTCAAAAAGGTTAAATAATTCAAAATATGATTTACTAAAATTAATTTATATAGTTGATATGATGGAAATTTCTAATAAAAATATCATAAGTATGCTTGAATTTGATGAAACTTTTGATAAGGATGAAAAGAAGCATTATATAATAAAGAGGTGATAAAATGGCTGTCGAAAAAATGCACTTAGTTAATATAATGGCTAAACTTGAAAATTTAGATGATTTTCTTGAAGATTTAATTAACATTGATGAATTTGATCAAGTTGATGCCTTTAGGCAAGTACAAAACAGAGAGTTTTCTATAAAAGCTAGCGAAGAAAATATCGATAAAACAGAGGACTTTAATGAGCTAGATAGCTTTGAAAAAATAGATTCTACTTTTATAAAAAATCTTGAAGATATTAAAGAATTTTTGAATTTAGAAGATTCCGATAATGGGAAAAGAATTAATGATGAAAAACTTAAAAATTTGCTAAAAATGCTTGAAGATAATATAGAAAAGAAAAAAGAATTAGAAGAAAGAAACAAAAAGCTTGAAGAATATATAAATAACTTACAAGCACTTGAAAACGAAGAAATAAATATAAATAAAATAACAAATTTAAATTATTTTAATTATAGATTGGGAGAAGTTAGTAAAGACGGTAGGTTTATATTAAAAAATAATTACGAATCGATACCGTCATTAATTATTCATTTACAAAAAAATGATCCAAATATAAAAACTAATAAGGAAGCTTTGAAAAGTATTTATAGTATTGATGATGAAACGACAAAATTAAGAAATGATACTGATGTAATACTAAAAAATGAAAAAGATAATGTTAATAAAGTTAGTCTTGAACTAAACAAAAATTATGATTCAAAAACTAAGGATGATTCCAATAAAATTTATGATGATATTTTAAAAGAAGCGGATTATAAGAAAAAAGAAATAGAAGAATTTTACGAAGAGCAAAAATTAGAAAGTAAAAAAGTTTTTAATGAAAAGAAAGATAAGTTAGTAAAAGAATTCTTTGAAAAGATTATTGACTAGAAGGCAGGTTTTATGAAATTATTGGAAAAATTAGGCTTTAAAGATAAGAATAAAAATAATATAAACCAATCTATTGAAAGTGGGAATGAAGATTATCTTTTAGTTTATCCAAAAAGCGTTGAAGATGAAGTAAATAGAACAATTTCATCTTTGGGTTTTATTGATAAGGATATTCCAGAAAATAAAAGTTTAGAAGAAATAAAAAAAGAATACCAAGAAAATAAAATTAAGCTTAAAAAGATAAATGAAAATCTAGAAAAAATCAAAAATGATAATATAGACGAATTAAAAAACCTTCCAAAGACTATAGATTTTTATAAGAAGTCTTCTAAAATAAAAGATAAAATGCTAAAAGGTAGAAAGTATTTTTATCTATCAGGTTGGGTTCCAGAATCAAAATTACAAGTTGTAAAAGATTCTGTAGAAAAATATGAAGATAGTTTGGTAGATCAAAAAAAAAATAGCCAGACAATAGCAAATCCACCAACTAAATTAAAAAATAATAAACTAACTAGGCCCTTTGAGTTTTTGGTTAATATGTATGGAGCACCAAACTACAATGAAATAGATCCGACAGGATTTTTCGCAATAACTTATATGCTTTTGTATGGAATGATGTTTGGGGATCTAGGACAAGGTTTAATTTTTATATTGGCTAGTTTTCTTGTAGAAAAGAAAAATAAAGTTTTTGGTCAATTAGTAAGAAGAATAGGATTTTCTGCTTGCTTTTTTGGAATAATGTATGGATCATTTTTTGGAATTGAAGATTTAATACCAACATTATTAATTAAACCATTTGATAATATTTTAAAAGTATTAGTTGCTTCAGTCGCCTTTGGAGTTATTCTAATTCTTATATCCTATATCTTAGGAATTTATAATAAACTTCACAAGCAAAAAGATTTAGAAGAAGGAGTTTTTGGAAAAGAAGGTATAGCAGGATTAATTATGATGATTTCATTTATTTTAATCATTTTAAATATTGTAAAAATTAATCCATTGCCAATGAAATTTTCAATAACTTTACTTGTATTATCAATTATATTGATGATATTTAAACAACCAATTTCTAGAAAATTGTTAGGAATTAATCCAATATATGATCAATCTTCTGCTGATTATTATATAGAAAGTTCATTTTCTATAATTGAAGCTTTGCTTTCTGTATTTTCAAATCTTGTTTCTTTTACAAGAGTAGGTGCGTTTGCTATAAACCACGTCGGTTTATACATGGCGTTTGAAGTTATGAGTAAGCTTGTAGGCGGAGGAATTATAGGAATTATTATTTTAATATTTGGAAATATTTTAATAATAGGACTTGAAGGAATGATTGTATTTATTCAAGGTTTAAGATTAGAATTTTATGAAATGTTTAGTAAATATTACAAGGGAGATGGACAAAAATTTAGTCCAATAAGTAAATTATAAGGAGAAAATAATGATTTTAATTTCAATATTAGCATTAGCATGCGTTGTTATAACAATTTATTCAGGTTTGTACTTATTAAAAAATAATGAAGATAGCTCTAAAGAAAAAATAAGAAAAGCTTTAAAAATAAATTTATCTACATTTATTCCAATAATGGTTATGATTTTGGTTTTAGTTTTACCAAACGGTGTTAAAGCAGCTACAGCTGGAAGTGCTAGTGAAACAGCAAGTGGCTTGAAATATATTGGTGCAGCCTTATCAACAGGTCTTGCAACAATAGGAACAGGATATGCAGTAGGTCAAGTAGGCTCAGCAGCTCTTGGAGCAATTTCAGAAGATGCATCAATTCTTGGAAGAACAATAATTTTCGTAGGACTTGCTGAAGGTATTGCAATCTTTGGTGTAATTATTTCTATAATGATTTTATTTGCTTAAAATGAAAGCAAAAGTAATTACAAATGACTTATCTTTTCTTCTTGGCTTTAGGCTTGGAGGAATTGATGGTTTGATTTTAGAAAATGAAGAAGAAATATCTTATAATTTTAAAAATTTCACAAAAGAAAAAGACTTAGCTTTAATTATATTTTCAAAATATTGCTATGAAAAAATAAAATATGAGGTAGAAAATTATAGGGTAGAAAATGCTACTCCTTTAGTAGTAGTTTTAGATTAGTAAAGGAGACTTAAATGCTAGATTTAAGTGCAAAAATTTCAAGCTTTAGGAAGATGGTTTGGTCAAATGAAAAAAGAAAAAGCGAAAAAGAATTATATGATTCAACAGACTTTTCTTCAAAAACTTTAAATGAAATTAAGGATGACTTAGATAAAAATTATAAACTTTATATAGAAAAAAGAAAAGAATTTGCCAATGCAAGAAAAAACGAAAAAATTGCAAATATTTCTCAAAATAAAAAAACTTCATATAACAAATTCAAAGAATCTTTGCTTGATGAATTAATTGAAGAAATTAAAGATGAGTTAAAAAATTATTCAAATACTAATGAATATAAGAAAAAACTTGCAATAAAGGCAAATGAGATATATAAGAATTTATCAGAAAATGATAAAGATTTGATTTTATGTGTAAAAAAATCTGACCAAGAATTATTCGATTTTAATACAGAAGAAATGGATGAATCAAAAATAGGTGGCTTTATTATAAAAAATAAAGATTTAACTTATCAATATGATTATTCATTAGAAAAAAAATTGGATAATTACAAATATGAAATAGGAAGCAAATTTTATAAAATAATTTCTGATGAATTCGAAAAAGAAATGGAGGATTTGGATGACTCCAACAATTAAATCTATAAATGGGCCTGTAATAAAGGCTAGAAATGCGTCAGATTTAAAAATAAGAGAGATGGTAACTGTAGGTAAACTTAAACTTATTGGAGAAGTTGTTTCAATAGATGGGGATTATGCTATAATTCAAGTTTATGAAGATACCTCAGGTTTAAAAATAAATGATGAAATTATAAAAACAAACAGACCCTTATCAGTAAGACTTGGGCCTGGAATGATTGGTAATATGTTTGATGGAATCCAAAGACCGCTAGATAAAATTGCTTTAAATCATGGCTCTTTTATTCCATCAGGACTTGGGCTTTCAAATCTTGATGAAGAGAAAAAATGGGATGTAAAAATCAAAGTAAAAGTTGGCGATAAAATAAAAAAAGGTCAAATATATGCAACTATTGATGAAAGTCCAATAATTGAACATAGGTTAATGTCAAATTTTGATGGAGAAATTGTAGAAGTTTTAGATGATGGAAAATATTGTATTGAAGATACAATTGTAAAAGTTAAAACTAAAGAAAAAATTGAAGATTTAAAATTGTATCAATATTGGCCTGTAAGAGTTCAAAGACCGATTAAAAGAAATAAACCTTTAAGTGAACTTTTACTTACTGGTCAAAGAGTTTTGGATATATTTTTTCCTCTAGCAAAAGGTGGTACGGTTGCAATTCCTGGGGGATTTGGAACAGGAAAGACTATGCTTCAACACCAATTAGCTCAATATTCTAATGCAGATATAATTATTTATATTGGTTGTGGAGAACGTGGTAACGAAATGACTCAAGTTCTCGAAGATTTTCCTAATCTTATTGATCCTAATACAGGCAGAGGATTAATGGAGCGAACAATTCTTATTGCAAATACTTCAAATATGCCAGTAGCTGCAAGAGAGGCGAGTATTTACACAGGAATAACTATGGCTGAATATTTTAGAGATATGGGCTATGATGTTGCTTTGATGGCAGATTCTACATCAAGATGGGCAGAGGCTTTAAGAGAAATTTCTGCAAGACTTGAAGAAATTCCAGCTGAAGAAGGATACCCAGCTTATCTTGGCTCACGACTTTCACAATTTTATGAAAGAGCAGGCGATTTTATAAATTTAAATGGAAGTCATGGTTCTGTTACTCTTATTGGAGCAGTTTCTCCAACAGGTGGAGATTTTTCTGAGCCCGTAACAGAAAACACTAGAAGAAGTGTAAATGTATTTTTGGGACTTGATAAAAATCTTGCTTATTCAAGACATTATCCTGCTATAAATTGGTTAAATTCATATTCAAATTACCTAAATCAAATGGCAAATTATTATGAAAATATTAGTGGGGAAGATATAGTTTCGCTAAGAAATAAAATGATGGAAATTTTAACTGAGGAAGATAAGTTGCAATCAATAGTAATGCTAGTAGGAAAAGATTCACTATCAGATAAACAAAAAAATCTTTTGGATGTAGCAAGTATGATTAAAATTGCTTTTCTTCAACAAAATGCCTTTAATGATACCGATAAATATGTTCCTTTAAATAAGCAAATTCAAATGCTAAAAGTTATAGAAAATTATTTTAATATTTCAAAAAACTTAATCGAAGAAGGAATATCTTATAAAAATATTTACGATAAAACATTAATAGCCAAAATTAATTCAATGAAATATGATATTAAAAATGATGAAATTGAAAAATTTGCAACACTAAATAACAATATTCAATCATATTTTCAAAGTGTGAAAGAAGGTAATAGATGAAAAAGCAATATACAAAAATCAAAAAAATTGAGGCCTCAATTATTGAACTTGATAAGGTAGAAGATATTGCTTACAATGCTGTGGTAAAAGTAAACACTTTGGGAGAAAATTTTATTGGTCAAGTTGTAAAAATTGATGATGATACAGTTACAGTAGAAGTTTTTGGAAATACACAAGATTTTTCTTTAAATGATATTGTTGTAGAATTTGAGGAAAAGCCTTTAGAAATTCCTTTAAACGAATCTATTTTAGGAAGAACTTTTAATGGTATTGCAAGACCTATTGATGATGGTGGAGAAATTTATTCTGATAAATTTTATTCGGTTGAAGGAAATCCACTAAATCCTGTTGCAAGAGAATATCCAAGAAACTTTATCCAAACAGGAATTTCATCAATAGATATTCTTACGACATTAATTCGTGGACAAAAACTTCCAATTTTTTCTGGATCAGGAATGCCACACAACGAAATCGCAGCACAAATTGTAAGGCAAGCAAAATTAAAAACAGAAGAGGATTTTTGTTTTGTTTTTGCTGCTATGGGAATTAAAAAAGATGAAGCTATGTTTTTTGAAGATGCTTTTACCAAAGCAGGAGTTAAAGATAAGGTAGTAATGTATGAAAATTTGGCAGATGATCCAATTATGGAAAGATTAATTACACCAAAATGTGCCCTTACAGCTGCTGAATATTTGGCTTTTGAAAAAAATAAACACGTTTTGGTAATAATTACAGACATTACATCTTATGCAGAAGCTCTTCGTGAAGTTTCTTCAATTAGACAAGAAGTTCCTTCTCGTAAAGGCTATCCTGGATATTTATATTCAGATCTTGCAAGCTTATATGAAAGAGCGGGAATGATTGATGGAGTTAACGGTTCTGTAACTTTAATTCCAATTTTGACAATGCCAAACGATGATATTACTCATCCAATACCAGATTTAACGGGATATATTACAGAAGGACAAATTGTAATTGATAGGAGCTTAGACCAAAAAGGAATTTATCCTCCAATAAATATTCTCCCTTCTCTATCAAGACTTATGAAAGATGGAATTGGAGATGGATTTACAAGAAGTGATCATGATGATTTGATGAATCAGCTTTACGAATCTTATTCAAAAGTTCAAGAAATTAGAAATATTTCTCAAATAGTTGGAGAAGATGACTTATCAGAATTGGATAAAAAATATTTGGATTTTGGTAAAAATTTTGAAAATAGATTTTTAAGTCAAGATTCCTATGAAAATAGGAGCTTGGAAGATTCTTTGGATTTGGGATGGGATATTTTAAAAATTTTACCAATTGAAGAAATTCACAGGGTAAGCAAGGAAAATAAAGAAAAATATTTGGGAGCTAAATATGACTGAAACAAAATTTGCCCCAACTAAGGCAAATTTGATGAAGGCAAAAAATCAATTAAGTCTAATCAATGAAGGTTATGATATTCTTGATAAAAAAAGAAAAGCTTTGATAGGTCAATATAATGCAAAAATAAATCAAAGAAATGAATTAAATAAAATTGTTAATTCTTGCATTAAAGATGTTAAAAAAAATATAAAAAAAGCAATAGTAACAACTGGGGAAGATAGGTTAAAATCGATAGCCTTATCAGTTCCTCTAGATGAATCTATTACTTTGAAAGAAAAAAAGTTTATGCAAACAAAAATTTTTGAAATTGATTTTGATTCAAAAAAATTAGACTTATCGTATTCATTAAATTTGACTAATTCTTTATTTGATGAGGCTCTTTTGTCATTGAATGATTTAAAAGAGAAAGTATATAAACTTGCAGAGCTTGATACTACTATTAAAAATTTGGATACAGAAATAAAAAAGACATCCAAAAAAGTAAATTCATTAGAAAAAGTTCAAATTCCAAATTATAAGGCTATAATCAAATCAATTTCTAGCCAAATTGAAGAAAGAGAAAGAGAAGAATTTTCTAAAACAAAAATGATTAAAGACAAAAAAATTAATAAGTAAAAGATAGGTGCTTATGTCATCTATCTTTTTTTATTGGGTATATTTTTAATAGAGTGATTAGGAGGGATTATGGAAGATATAAAAAATGAAGTGAAAAAAGCTTGTTTGGAAATTCTTGAAAAATCTAAGGCAAAAGCGGGAGATGTTTTTATTCTTGGAGGTTCATCTTCTGAAATTTTGGGATATAAAATTGGTTCGCATTCGAGTGGAGAAGTTGGAGAAGAAGTTGTTAAAACTTTACTTGAAATTTTAAATGAGAAAAATATTTATCTTGGTGTTGGTGGATGTGAACATATAAATAGGGCGATTGTTGTTGAAAGAGAGCTTGCTTTTAGGGATAGATATGAAATTGTATCTGTTGTTCCTCAAATACACGCAGGAGGTTCTTTTGCAACCGCTGCTTATAAATATTTTAAAGATCCTGTTGTAATTGAACATATAAGTGGAGATTTTGGTATGGATATTGGAGATGCAAATATAGGGATGCATATAAAATTTGTCCAAGTTCCTCTTAGATTAGAAATTAAAAATATTGGAAACGCTCATTTGACTGCTTTAAAATCTAGACCAAAATTGATTGGAGGAATTAGGGCAAGATACGAATAAAAAAATCCTTGCAAATTAATTTTTGCAAGGATTTTTTTATTTATTATCAGATAAATTTATATTTTTATTAGGTGTATTTTTAAATTTTATAGTTTCGTAATAACTTGTATCTTCAATGTCATAAGATGATTTTTGCATTGATGCTGATAGGGCAAGTCCTATATTTATAAAACAAATTAGTAAGAATGTTCCTCCTGATGAAAAAAATGGGAGGGGAATTCCTGTTACAGGCATAAGTCCTATAGTCATTGCCACATTTTCAAAAATATGGACAAAAAACATTGCACAGATACCAGCAACCATTAAAGAAATAAAGGAGTTTTTTGAATTTTTGCTTATTGTTAAAAGTCTATAAATCATTATTACAAAGGCAATTAACATTAGTATAGCTCCAATAAATCCTAATTCTTCTGCAAGAACTGAGAATATAAAATCACTTTCTTTTTCTGGAATATAACCATATTGTGCTTGAGTTCCTTGCATAAATCCTCTACCAGATAACATTCCTGAGGCAATAGCTATTAAACCTTGTTGTTGTTGCCATCCACTTCCTGATGTATCTCTTGATGGGTCTAAAAAATCGTGAATTCTATCAGCCTTATAGCCTTCTAGATTTAATAATAAAAACAAAGCTCCCAAAACTGACACAGCTAAAAGTCCAACAATCCATTTCCAAGAAAGTCCAGCCAAAAAAAGCATTACAGCTATAAAGAAAATATAAACCATGGCTGTACCAAAATCTGGTTGTAGCAAAATAAAAACTATTGGCAAAAATGCAAAAATTAAAGTTTTTATCAATCTTGATGGATTGTTAATTTCGTCCTTATATTTTTCTAAATATGCTGCTAAGGCAAAAATAATTCCTATTTTTGTAATTTCTGATGGTTGGATTTGAACAGGTCCAATAATTAGCCAAGAATTTGAACCCCATCTTTCAGCACCTTGTCCTAAAAAAATAGTTAAAATCAAAAGCAATAGAGAAACTCCATAAACAGGGTAGGCTGCTTTTTTTAAAACATCTAAATCCATTGTGCAAATAAGTATTATAAAAGAAAATCCTAAAATACTTGCAATAATTTGGCTTTTAATTTCTGAAAAATTTCCAGAAAAAGCAGAATAAAGGACAAATAGTCCATATATACTTAAAAAAGTTGTGCTCAAAAACAAAAGCCAATCAAATTTTTTGAATTCTTTTTTATTTATATTAAACATTTAATCACTCCAATTCAAAAATAATTATATAATAGACAGAAAATTTCTTCAATTAATATTTTTATATTTAAGGGTATAATGATAAAACGATAAAGAGGTGATAATTATTTTAAACAAAAGTGAAATTAATGAAGTTGTTGATAGATTAGATCAAATGTATCCGAATTTAGATAAAAGTTTTTTAGATTTTACAACGCCATTTGAGCTTTTAATTGCAACAATTCTGTCTGCTCAATGTACAGATGTTAGGGTAAACAAAGTTACAAGCAATATGTTTAAATTTGCAAATACTCCAGAAGATTTTTCTAATATGGATATAAAAGAAATTGAATCTTATATAAAAACTTGTGGTTTATATAAAAATAAGGCAAAAAATATAAAAAATGCCTCAATAATGCTTATTAGAGAATTTGATGGAAAAGTTCCAGATAATATGAAAGATTTAATAAAACTTCCAGGTGTTGGAAGAAAAACTGCCAATGTTGTAATGAGCAATGCTTTTGGCATTGATGCAATAGCAGTAGATACTCATGTTCAAAGAGTTTCAAATAGAATTGGACTTGCAGCTAGCAAAGATGTTTTGAATACAGAAAAAGATTTAAGAAAAAATTTGCCAAAAGAAAAATGGTCAAAACTTCATCATCAAATAATTGCTCATGGAAGAAAAATTTGTAAGGCAAGAAATCCCTTATGTGAAGAATGTGATTTAAAAGATTTATGCGAAGATTATAAGGAGAGAAGATGATAAAATTATTTGCAATGGACTTGGATGGAACAAGTCTTGACAATAATTCGATTTTAAGAAAAGAAACAATAGATGCCCTAAAAAAATTAGATGAAAATGGAATTAAATTTGTATTTACATCAGGCAGAGCTATGCCTTCAGTTAGATATTTAATGTCTTTGACAGGCATTGATAATCCATTTGTTACAAACAATGGAGCACTTGCTATGATAAATAAAGAAAAACCAATATACACAAAAGGAATTGAAGATAAAAAAATCAAAGAGCTTATAAATTTTAGCGAAAACAATGAGCTTTCCTATCAATTTTATGACGTAGATACATACTATTCAAATAGAATTAGACCAGAAAGATTTAATCATTTGAAAAAAGATAGTCAGTACGGAATGAATTATCAAGTGAATTTTTCATTTTCAACAAATCCATTAAAAGAATTAAATAATAGAAAAAATGCCGCCTTAAAATTTCAAATTTTTCCAGATGTAGAAAAAAAAGAAGAAAAGATTATGGTCTTAGAAAAAGTTAAAGAGTTAGACCTTTATGCTACAAGCTCAAATGATAAAGTAATTGAGATTATGGAAAAAAATGTAAACAAGTTTAATGGAATAAGTGAGATAGGAAGTTTTCTGGGTATAAATAAAAATGAGATTGCAGCAATTGGCGATCAAGATAATGACATTCCTATGTTAGAAAATTCAATCCTATCATTTGCTATGGGAAATTCTATTGAAAAGGTAAAAGAAGTTTGCGACTATACTGTTTCAACAAATGAAAATTTTGGTTTAGTTGAGGCAATAAATATAGTATTGGAGAAAAATTCCCATGTTTAATATAGTTTTAATTTCACCAGAACATCCTGGAAATGTAGGAAATATTTCAAGAACCTGTGTATTAACCGAATCAAGACTCCACTTAATAAGACCATTTAAATTTGATTTTTCAGATAAAAGTTTAAAAAAAGCAGGCATTGATTATTGGGATAAACTTGATTTAGTAGTTCACGACTCAATGGAAGAATTTTTGGAATATATAAAAGGGAAAAATATTTATCTTATTGAAACTGGTAGTGATAAAAATTATGCAGATATTTCTTACAAAGATGGGGATTATTTGATTTTTGGTAGGGAAAAAGAAGGGATTGATAAAAAAATAATAGAAAAATTTAAAGATAGAGTTTATACAATTCCAATGACAAAAAATATGGATAGGTCACTTAATTTAGCCAATTCAGTTGCGATAGTTTTATATGAAGGTCTTAGGCAAAATGATTTTTTAATTAATAGAGGTGATTAAATGTTTGATGTAATTATTATAGGAGCAGGCCCTGCGGGACTTACAGCAGGTCTTTATGCTGGTAGAGCAAAATTAAAAACATTAATTTTAGAAAAAGATATAGCAGGTGGACAAATTGCTACAACAGAACATGTAGAAAATTATCCGGGATCAATGAAAGATGCTGGTGGACTTGCCTTATCTGACAGAATGGAAGAACAAGCCAAACAGTTTTGCGATATAAAATATCAAGAAGTAACAAAAGTAGAACTTTTGGGCGACGTTAAAAAAGTTTATACAAAAGATGAAGTTTATGAAACGAAAGTTGTAATACTTTCAACAGGAGCAAGTCATAGAAAATTAAATGTAAAAGGCGAAAAAGAATTTGCAAATCTTGGAGTTTCATATTGTTCAACTTGTGATGGTCCATTTTATCAAGGACTTGATATTTATGTAGTAGGCGGTGGAGAAGCTGCCCTTGAAGAAGCCTTGTATCTTACAAAATTTGGAAAAAGTATAACAATAATTCACAGAAGAGAAGGGCTTAGAGCAAGTCAAACTGTAATTGATAGATGTAAAGACAATGAAAAAATTTCTTTCTTATTAAATTACACAGTTGAAGAAATAAAAGGAGATAGCGAAGTAAAAGAATTAGTTTTGAAAAATACACAAACTAATGAATTTAAAACAATAAAAAATGACGACGATAGTCCAATTGGAGTTTTTGTATATATAGGGAATGTTCCACAAACTGATTTGTTTAAAGACCAAGTTGAGTTAGAAAATGGATACATCCCAACAGATGAGGATATGAAAACAAATGTTAAAGGAGTATTTGCAGTTGGAGATACTAGAGTCAAAAAAATTAGGCAAATGGTAACAGCTGCAAGTGATGGATGTATTGCTAGCGAAATGGCAAACAAGTATATTGAAAATGGTAATTGGTAGAACTAACTTGACAAAAAAACGTCAATTAGTAAAATAATTATTGTAAAACACATTGAAAAAGCACTTAGGAGGAAATAATGACAACAAAAGTAGCTATTAATGGATTTGGAAGAATAGGTCGTCTTACACTAAGAAGAATTTCTGAGGTAGAAGAAAATATTGAAGTAGTAGCAATCAATGACCTTATTGATAAAAAAGGTTTATTATATGCATTTAAATATGATACTGCTCAAGGAAGATTTAACGGAGATGCTGAACTAACAGATGATGGATTTAAAATCAATGGCAAAGAAATCAAAGTTTTTGCTGAAAGAAATCCAGAAGATTTACCTTGGAAAGAATTAGGTGTAGATATAGTGCTTGAATGTACAGGATTCTTTACAGAAAAAGAAAAAGCAGAAGCACACATCAAAGCTGGAGCTAAAAAAGTTCTTATTTCTGCACCAGGAAAAGGAGATTTAAAAACAATAGTATTTGGAGTAAATCATGAAATACTTGATGGATCTGAAACTGTAGTTTCTGGAGCAAGCTGTACAACAAACTGCTTAGCACCAATGGTTAACGTTCTAAAAAATGAATTTGGATTTGTTTCAGGACAAATGTCAACAATCCATGCTTATACAGCTACACAAGCTATTCAAGATACACCAGCTTCTAAAAAAGATTTAAGAGGTGGTAGAGCTGCAGCACAAAATACAATTCCTGCATCAACAGGAGCTGCAAAAGCTGTAGGAAAAGTACTTCCAGAAGTAGAAGGAAAAATTGACGGTTCTGCATTGAGAGTTCCAACAATTACAGGATCTATTACAGAACTATACTCAGTATTAGAAAAGAAAGTTACAGTAGAAGAAGTTAATGCAGCAATGAAAAAATACTCATCAGATGCATTTGCTTATACAGAAGATGATATTGTATCAAGCGATATAATAGGTTATCCAGCAGGTTCAATATTTGATTCTCAACTTACAAAAATAGTTGAAGGAACAGATGGAACTCAAGTTGTTAAAACTGTTGCATGGTATGACAATGAAATGGGATACGTATCTAACCTAGTTAGAACACTTGATTACTTAGCAAATCTTTAAGAGTTAGACAGGCGAGATATTATTCTCGCCTTTTTTTAGAGGAGAATTATGAATAAAAAAACTGTAAAAGACTTAAATGTTGAAGGAAAAAAAGTTTTAGTAAGAGTAGACTTTAACGTTCCTTTATCAAAAGACGGAAATCATACAATTTCTGATGATACAAGAATAAAAGCTGCCCTTCCAACAATTGACTACCTATTAGAAAATAATGCAAAAGTTATTTTGATGAGCCATTTGGGAAGGCCAAAAGGAGAAGCAAATCCAGAATTTTCATTAAAACCAGTAGCAAGTTGGTTAGAAAATCACTATGGAGAAAAATTCCACTTTTTACCATCAGATGTAGTAGTTGATGAAAAAGTAAAAGAAGAAGTAGAAAAGCTTGAAAATGGAAATCTTGCTTTGCTTGAAAATACAAGATATGTAAAAGGCGAAACAAAAAATGACCCAGAATTTGCAAAAGAATTATCATCACTTGCTGATTTGTTTGTAAATGATGCTTTTGGAACAAGCCATAGAGCTCACGCTTCTAACGTTGGAGTTGCAAATAATCTTGAAAGTGCTGTAGGATTTTTAATTCAAAAAGAAATAGAAATAATGGCCAAGGCTTTGGAAAATCCAGAAAAACCATTTGTTTCAATCCTAGGTGGAGCAAAAGTTTCAGATAAGATTGGCGTAATAGAAAATTTAATTTCAAAAGTTGATTATATTTTAATCGGCGGAGGAATGGCTTATACTTTCTTAAAAGCACAAGGAAAAGAAATAGGAAAATCACTTCTTGAAGAAGACAAGATGGATTTGTCTTTAGAATTAATTAAAAAAGCTGAAGCAAATAATGTAAAAATACTTTTACCAAAAGATGTAGTTATTGCTGATGAAATAAAAGAAGATGCTGAAACTGAAATAGTTGATATTGATAATATCCCACAAGATAAAGAAGCTTTAGATATTGGACCAAAAACTGCAAAAGAATATGCTGATATTATAAAGAAAGCAAAAACAGTTGTGTGGAATGGACCTATGGGAGTATTTGAAGTAAAAGTATTTGCTAATGGAACTAATGAAGTAGCAAAAGCCTTGGCAGATTCTTCTGCAACAACAATAGTAGGTGGTGGAGATAGTGCCCTTGCTATAGAAGAAGCAGGATATAAAGATAAAATCACTCACGTATCAACAGGTGGTGGAGCAAGTCTAGAATTTTTAGAAGGAAAAACTCTACCAGGAATTGATTGTATAGATGAAAAATAAGGAGTAGATATGCGTACACCTGTAATAGTAGGAAATTGGAAAATGAATATGACTCCTAGCGAAGCTAAATCTTTGCTAGAAGAATTAGTAGAACTTGACCTTGATGAAAGCGTAGAAAAAGGTGTTTGTGTACCAGCGATTGACCTTTTACTTGCAAGTGAGATTTTAAAAGGTTCAGATATTAAATTTGGTGCTCAAAACATGTACTTTGAAGAAAGTGGAGCTTATACTGGAGAAATTTCTCCAAAAATGTTAAATGACATAAAAGCTGATTACGTAATTTTGGGACACTCTGAAAGACGTGAATATTTTAATGAAGACGATGAACTAATCAACAAAAAAGTTCTATCAGCTCTTGATCATGATATAGTTCCGATTCTTTGTGTTGGCGAAACTTTAGAAGAAAGAGAAGCTAACAAACAAGAAGAAAAAGTTAAAGAACAACTTGAAAAAGACCTTAAAGGAATTGAAGGGTCAGATATAACAAAAGTTATTATTGCTTATGAACCAATCTGGGCTATAGGAACTGGCAAGACTGCATCTGCAGAAGATGCTGATGACATGTGTGCTTTTATTAGAAATTATATAAAAGAAGCATTCTGTGAAGATTGTGCTGGAAAAATTAGAATTCAATATGGTGGCTCAATGAAACCTGCTAATGTTAAAGAATTATTAGCAAAAGAAAATATTGACGGTGGACTAATAGGTGGAGCAAGCCTTAAAGCAAATGACTTTGAACAATTAATTAATCACAAAAAATAAAAATATAAGGAGAATAAGATGAGCTTAATTTCAAGCGTATATGCTAGACAAATTTTAGATTCAAGAGGAAATCCAACAGTAGAAGTTGAAGTAGTAACAGAAGAAGGTGGCTTCGGTAGAGCAAGTGTACCATCAGGCGCATCAACAGGTGAATGGGAAGCAGTTGAACTTAGAGATGGCGATAAAGATTATTATTTAGGAAAATCCGTTCTTAAAGCTGTTAATAACGTAAATGAAATCATAGCTGAAGAATTAGAATTTACCTATGATGTTTCTGATCAAATCGGAATTGATAAAGCAATGATTGAGCTTGATGGAACAGAAAATAAAGGAAAATTAGGTGCAAATGCAATTCTTGGAGTTTCTCTTGCAGTAGCAAAAGCTGCAGCAGATGAACAAGGCGTTTCCTTATATAATTATATAGGAGGAACAAATGCGAAACTTCTTCCTACACCAATGATGAATATTTTAAATGGTGGAGAACACGCTGATAACTCTGTAGATATTCAAGAATTTATGATTTTTCCACTAGGAGCTGAAAGTTTTTCACATGCTTTACAAATGGGCGCAGAAGTATTCCACAGCCTTAAAAAAGTTCTTTCATCAAAAGGATACAACACTGCTGTAGGTGATGAAGGTGGATTTGCTCCAAACTTAAAATCAAATGAAGAAGCTCTAGAAATTATCTGTGAAGCTATAAAAGAAGCAGGCTATGAACCAGGAAAAGATGTTTATATAGCTATGGACTGTGCATCAAGTGAATTTTACAGCAAAGAAGATGGAAAATATCATTTAGATGGAGAAGGCACAGTTAAAACAGAAGATGAAATGATTGATTGGTTAGAAGAATTAGTAGGAAAATATCCAATTATTTCAATCGAAGATGGACTTGATGAAAATGACTGGGAAGGATGGGCAAAACTTACAAAAAGACTTGGAAATAAAGTTCAATTAGTAGGAGATGACCTATTCGTAACAAATACTAAAAAACTTGAAAAAGGAATTAAAGAAGGCGTTGCTAATTCAATCCTTATCAAAGTAAACCAAATAGGTTCTTTAACTGAAACATTAAATGCTATTGAAATGGCAAAAGAAGCAGGATATACTGCAGTTGTTTCTCACAGATCAGGAGAAACTGAAGATACAACAATTTCAGACTTAGTTGTAGCTGTTAATGCTGGACAAATTAAAACTGGTGCTCCATCAAGAACTGATAGAGTTGCAAAATATAATCAACTTCTAAGAATTGAAGATGAATTATTTGATACAGCTAAGTTTAAAGGACTTAAAGCATTCTATAATATTAATAAATAATATTATTATTTAATAAATAGAGGGGTAAAATAATAGAAAGCCCCTCTTTTTATTGTAAAATTTATATAATTGTGATATTATAAAATAGTATGAAAACGGAGGTGTCAGATGACAACAGTATTATCAGTATTATTGATGATAGCTTCTGTAATTTTGGTTATAGCAGTAACCTTACAAGAACCAAAAACTGATGGGCTTGGAACCTTAGCTGGTCAAGAAACAAACGTATTTGGTAGAAGCGCTCATAAATCAAAAAACGAAATGTTAGATAAGGTTGTAATTTTTGCAGGTGTTGTCTTATTTTTATTAAGTACAATACTATTAGCAATAAACTAAGGGGTTTAGTAAAGATTTTTAATTTGTAAGGCAAGTTAAGAAGGCTTTCACTAGCCTCTTTTTTAATAGGAGAAAATATGAATTTTAAAGATTTAATTATAAATATAGTAAACGATAAAAATTACAAGCCAATGACTATTGATGAGATGTTAAGATATTTGGATTGTGATAAGTATATAAAAAAAGATGTAAAAAAAATTATTAAAAAACTTGCTAAAGAAAATGAAATCAAAATAAGCTCAAAAAATAAAATTCATCCATTAAGTAATGATGATAAATCACTTATGGGAGAAATTTCACTCGCTCAAGGTGGATATGGATTTTTTATTTCTGATAATAATGAATATATGGATGTTTTTATTTCTCAAAATAATTTAAATTCAGCAAATGACAAAGATAGGGTTAAAATTGAAATTATAAAAGAAAAAGAATATGGGAAAAATGCTGAAGGAAAAGTAGTAGAAATCCTTCAAAGAAATACAAGTCAAATTGTTGGACTTTATAAAAAAAATAAGGGATTTGGATTCGTAATAAGCGATAAGGATAACCTATCTTCTGATATTTATATTGATGAAAAATTTTCAAAAAAAGCAAAAAATAACGATAAAGTTGTCTGTGAAATTATAAAATATCCAAAAAATGGCTCTCCAGAAGGAAGAATTGTAGAAGTTTTAGGCAATAAAAATGATTTTAATGTTGATGTTTTATCAATAATAAGGTCATACGGCTTAAAAGATAATTTTTCTAAAAAAACAAAAAAAGAAGCTGTTTTTATAGATAAAGAAGTAGATATTACAAAAGAAAAAGATAGAAAAGATTTGAGAGATTTATTTACAGTTACTATTGATGGTAGGGATTCTAAAGATTTTGATGATGCAATATCTATAGAAAAAGATGAAGAGGATTTTATTTTATATGTTCATATTGCAGATGTAAGCCATTATGTAAAAGAAAATAGTGAAATTGATAAAGAAGCTTATCAAAGAGGAAATTCAACTTATTTATACAATATAGTTTTGCCTATGCTACCAGAGGAATTATCTAATGGAATATGCTCTTTAAATCCAAATGAAAATAGGCTTGCTTTAAGTTTAAAAATGAGAATTAACAAATTAGGTAAAGTTGTTGATTATAAAATATATAAGTCTATAATCAAATCTAACTATAGATTAGTCTACGATGATGTAAATGATTATTTGGATAATGAAGACAAAGTTTATGATGATGAAATTTTGATAGAAAAATTAGAATTATTTGACAACTTATACAAAATTTTAAAAAATAAAAGAGAAAAAAGGGGAGCTATAGATTTTAATTTTACGGAAAGCCAAATTGATGTAAATGAAAAAGGAGATGTTTTAAATATTTCTATTTTTGAAAGAGGTTCTGCAAATAAAATGATAGAGGAATTTATGTTAGTTTCAAATGAAACTATAGCTAGTTTATTTGCTTACATGGATTTTCCATCATTATATAGAATTCATGAAAAGCCAAAAGATGAAAAGGTAGAATCTTTCAAAAATATTTTAAACACCCTAGGATATAACATTAAGGGAAAAGAACTTCATCCAAAAGATTTCCAAGAAATTTTAAAAGAAGTTTCAGGAAAAGATGATGAAAGTCTTGTAAATATGTTAATGCTTAGGACAATGAGAAAAGCAAAATATGCAAATTATAGGGATATTCATTTTGGTTTAGCAACAAAATATTATACACATTTTACAGCTCCTATAAGAAGGTATCCTGATTTAATTGTTCATAGGCTTGTAAAAGATTTTATTGATAATAAATTGGAAAATATAAGCCAATCATCATTAGAAAAACAATTAGAAAAAAATGCAGAACACTTGTCAATTACAGAAAGAAATAGCGAAGAATGTGAAAGAGATGTAGAAGATTTATACAAGTGTAAATATATGAAAAAATATATTGGAGAGAAATTTCAAGGTATTATTTCTTCAATAACAGATTTTGGGATTTTTATTGAACTTGAAAATACGGTTGAAGGTTGTTTTATGTATAAGTTTTCTGATGATCATTTTGAATATATTGAACAAAAGCTATCTTGTGTAAATAGAGATAATAATAAAAGATATAAAATTGGACAAAAAGTTTTGATTGAAGTTAAAAATGTAGATCTTGAAAAAAGAAATATAGATTTCGATTTGTTGGAGGAAGAATTTGAAAATTTTAGCTAATAATAAAAAAGCAAAACATGATTATTTTTTGGAAGAAAAATATGAGGCTGGAATTGAATTAAAGGGAAATGAAGTAAAAAGTATAAGAGAAGGAAAAGTTTCGATAAAAGAATCACACGTTGGGGATTATAAGGGGGAATTATTTATTTATAATATGAATGTTACTCCTTATGAACAATCCTACGAAAAAAATATTGATCCGATCAGAACTAGAAAGCTTTTGCTTCATAAAAAAGAAATTGATAAATTAATTGGAAAAGTTTCTCAAGCAGGTTATACTATGATTGTAAATAAAATTTACCTAAAAGATGGCTTGATCAAAGCGGAAATTGCTCTTGCAAAGGGTAAAAAAATCTATGATAAAAGAGAAACTATAAAGAAAAATGATGCTAAAAGAAAAATAGAAAGAGCACTCAAAAATTATTAATGATATGGCATATATAGAATTAAAAAATGTATATAAATATTTTGAAGTCGGCAGAAATAAGATTGTTGCAAATGACAATATTAATTTAAGTATAGATGAAGGCGAGCTTGTAATAATTGTAGGATCAAGTGGAGCAGGAAAGACTACACTTTTAAATTTAATTGGTGGAATGGATACTTTAAGTGATGGAGAAATAATTGTTGATAAGAAAAACCTATCAAAAATGAATGAAAAAGAATTGACCAAATATAGAAGAGATGACGTAGGTTTTGTTTTTCAATTTTATAATTTAATACCAAATCTTACAAGCATCGAAAATGTTGAGCTTGCTAGTGAAATCGCAAAAGATAATATGGATGCTGAAAAAGCTTTGGATGAGGTAGGACTTTCTCATAGAAAAAATTCCTTTCCTTCTCAACTTTCAGGTGGGGAACAACAAAGAGTAGCAATTGCAAGAGCAATTGCCAAAAACCCAAAACTATTATTGTGCGATGAGCCAACAGGAGCTTTGGATTATAAAACTGGAAAATCTATTTTGAAATTATTGCAAGATACTGCAAAAAATTTAAATACTACTGTAATTATTATAACTCATAATGGTGCAATAAAAGATATAGCTGATAAGGTGTTTGAGCTAAAAGATGGCACAATTGTAAATTCTTATAAAAATGAAAATCCAGAAAATGTTGAAAATATAGAGTGGTAAAATGAAAAAAAATAATTATTATAGGTCAATTTTTAGGGATATAAAACAAACCAAAGGCAAGATTTTTTCGATTTTTGTTATGATAATGCTTGCTTCTATGGTTGTTGTTGCCCTTTTTATGACAGGGCCTTCAATGAGAAAAACACTAAATAAGACTTTAAATAAAAATAAACATCCAGATATAATTATTAAAGCAACTTATGGAATTAAAAACGAAGATAAGTTAATTATTGAAAAGGATGAGGATATTGATAAGCTTGCTTATAAAAAAAATTTGGATTTATATGCTAAAGATAAGCTTATTTCTGTAAAATCTTATGATAAAGATATTGAAAAATTAAATATAATAAAGGGAAGAAAAATCAAAAATGATGAAGAAATAATTTTAGATGAATTATTGAAAAAAAATTATAAACTAGGCGACTATATTTATTTTAAGTCAATAGATGATGAAAAATTAGATGATTTACTAAAATATAAAAAGTATAAGGTTGTAGGTTTTGCAAATTCTTCTGAATATTTAATGGATGAAGTAAGGGATGTTTCTTATAAGGGAAAAGAAATGGTTTTTGCTTTTGCCTATATAAACAAAGATAATTTTAAAACTGATGAGATTAGTGAAGTTGATATTAGCTATAAAAAAACAAAAAATATGGATAGATTTTCTGATGAGTATAAATCTTATGTAAAAGAAAAAAGAGAAAATCTAAAAAAGGATTTTAAAAACAGACCTAGTCAAGTTTTAAAAAGAGTAAAAGCTGATGCTAATAAAAAACTTAATGAAAAAGAAAATGAACTTTCTTCTAGTGAGAAAAAATTACAAGAACAAAAAGATAAACTTATAGATGCAAACGAAAAGTTGTTAGATGGTATAAATTCATATAACAAGGCAGAAGATGAATTTAATGTTAGAATTAACGATGCCTATGAAAAGTTAGGCGCATCAAAAAAACAAATTGACCAAGGATTTTCTAAATTAAATAGTGGTAAAAAAAGCTACAATAAAAATTTTCTTTCTTTTAGTGAACAAATGAAAAAAAATGAAGAAAAATTAAACGATTCAAAAGAAAAAATAGATAAGGCTTATGAAAAAATTGATAAAAATTATAAAAAGATAAATTCGAGCAAGTCTTTAATTGAAAATTCTTTTTTAGAAAAAAGGGCTATGCTTAAAAATTTGGAAGATAAAAAAAATGAGGAAAATACAAATCTAACAAAATATAAATCTGAATTAAATGAAATAAATTCAAAAATAGAAAATTTAGAGAAAAAATTAGAAGTATTATCAAACTTGAGTGATAATGAAGAAAATAAAAAAGAAATTGAAAATATAAAAAAAGAATTAATTTCTTTAAATGAAAAAAAAGAAGATTTAAGTATTAAAATTTCTCAAAGTGAACTTTTATTGGATAAGTTAAATATTGAATATTTAGCAAATAAAAATAAATTTGATGAAGCTTACCAAAAGGCTATGGATCCAATAAATGAAAATTTGAAAAAATTAGATAAAGCAAAAAGGGATTTGGATGAAAAAAACTCTTTATATAAGCTATCAAAAGAGAAATTTGAAAATGAAAAAATCAATGCATCAAATAAATTAAAACAAGGCAAGATAGAACTTGATAATAATGAAAAAAAATTAAAGTCTGCTTTGATTTCTTATAAAAATGGAAAAAGAAAATTAGATGATGAGAAAATTAAGGGAGAAGAAAAGTTAAAGTTTGCTTTTAATGAACTTTTAGAAAAAGAAAGTGAGCTTGATAAGGCAAATAAAAAGTTTGAAGACGAAGAAAAAAAAGCTAAAAATAAAATTAAAAATGGATATGAAAAAATTGATGAGGCTCGAGAAAATTTGGTAAATTTAATTGACCCTACTTATGAATTTGAAAGCATATTTTTAAATAAATCTATCGATAGCTATTACAAAAATAGTTTAAATATGGACGAATTATCAAAAGTTTTTCCAACATTTTTTTATTTTATTGCTCTTCTTGTTTCTCTTACAACAATCAAAAGATATATTGAAGAACAAAGAATACAAAATGGAACTTTAAAAGCTTTGGGTTATTCTAATTTTGATATTGGTAGAAAATTTTTTATTTATGGATTAATTCCTACGATTTTTGGTTCTTTAATCGGTTCATTAATAGGAAAATATATAGTTTGTAAAGTTATTTTTAAAGCATATTCAACTGGATTTAGAGTTTTAGATTTGGAATTTATAAATTCGTTTTGGATAATTTTATTTACTATATTTTTATCTACTTTTTTAATTTCACTAACTGTTTATTTTACAAGCATAAGCGAAGTAAAAGAGCAAACAGCAGATTTATTAAGAGCTAAAGCTCCAAAAAATGGATCTAGGATATTTCTTGAAAAAATAAAATTTATTTGGAATAGCCTATCTTTTATGACAAAAATTACATTTAGGAATTTATTTAGGTATAAATCTAGAATGTTTATGACAATTTTTGGAGTGGGTGGTTGTACTGCACTTTTATTTTTTGGTTTTGCTATGATTGATTCTGTTAAAGATACATCTAAATTGCAAAAACAAGAAATTACAAAATATGATTTTATTTCAATTTTTGATAAAAATGCCAAAAAAGAAGATAAAAAATCTTACGAAAATATTTTAAAAAATACAGAATCTATGAAAATACTCTATGAGAATGTAGATGTAAGTTTGAAAGATAAAAATAAAAAAGTTAATCTAATTGTTTTTGATGATAAAGAAAGAATTGATGATTTTATAAAAATAAGGGATAAAAATAAGAAAAAAATTTCGCTTGATAATAATAAAGTTGTAATTAGTAAAAATTTATCAAATAATTTAAAATCAAACAAAAAATTAAAATTTGAATTAGATGATAAAATTGTAGAAACGGACATTAAAGATATTGCCGAAAATTATATTGATGATTATATTTATATGACAAAAGATGCATATAAAAATAAATTTGGCAAAGATTTTATTGCAAATGCTAATCTAGTAAAAGCAGGCGGTCAAATTAAAAATAAAATATTGAAAAATAAAATAAGTCAAACTATTATAGAGCCAAGTAAATTTTACGAAACGATGGACACTTTAATGGCAAATTTAAACCTAGTAATTGGAATTATTACTGTGGTTTCTATGCTACTTGCCGTTGTAGTTTTGTATAATTTGACTAATATTAATGTGAGCGAGAGAAAAAAAGAACTTGCTACTACAAAAGTTTTGGGATTTTATCCTAGAGAAACAACTTCCTATATTTATAGGGAAACATATATTTTAACATTTTTTGGCATTATTCTTGGATATATTTTGGGATATATTATGCTAAGATATGTTTTAATTGTAGCTGCACCAGATGGAATTTTTATTTCTTACAAAACTCATTTATCATCATATATATTTTCTGCCTTTATAACATTATTTACATCATTTTTGATAATGTTGATTGTTCATTTTAAATTAAAAAAAATAAATATGGCAGAAGCAATGAAAGCAGGCGAATAAAAAGCATTCGAGCCTGCTTTTTTTATATGTTATAATAATAAAGGTGATAATATGAAAATAATATTTTTAAGGCATGGATTAACAGAATCAAATAAAGAATTAAAATTTTCAACTCCTAAAACAAAACTTTCAAAAAAAGCTTATATTGATTTGGATAAAAGCAAAGAAAATTTAAAAAATTACAAAATAGATAAGGTCTTCACATCAAAATTAATAAGAAGTCAAGAAACAGCAAAATATTTGGGCTTTGATGAATTTATTGAAGATGAAAGATTAAATGAATTAGATTTTGGATATTTTAAGGGACAAAAAGTTTTAGAAACAAAAGAAAAATACAAAGATTTCTATAATAATTTAAAAAATAATCCTTACTCAACTAAATATCCTAACGGAGAAAGCGTTAAAGATTTAATAAAAAGAGTTAATGATTTTATAAAAGAAAAATCTACTTATGATGGAAATATTTTGTGTGTAAGTCATGGAATTGCAATTAGAGCATCTTTATTTACAGTCTTAAAAGATTTGGACAATTTCAAAAATTTTTGGATTGATAATGGTTCTATTACAGTTTTTGACATAAGTGAAAATAAAACAATGATTGAGTGTGTGAATTTGATATGAAATTTATCCATATTTCTGATATACATTTGGCTGATAAATTGGATTTTGATAGTTCATATAGCAAGCTAATAAGAAAAATAAAATGGGATAGTTTTGAAAAAATTTTGAAAGAAAATAAGGATGTAGATTTCTTATTGATTTCGGGAGACCTTTTTGAAAGAGATTATTTTAGTCTAAAAGATTATCAAAAATTATTTGAAATATTTGAAGAATTTTCTAAAAATATATATTATCTTTGCGGAAATCACGATTATATAGATTCAAAAAATGAAATATTTTTCTCAGATAAACCTAAAAATCTTCACATATTTTCTAGTGAAAAATTTGATTTTTTTGAATATGAAAATGTGAGAATTTATGGAATTTCTTATAATGATAGGATATTTGATAAAAATTTTAACTATAATATAAGGCTTGATTACAATTTTTATAATATCTTTTTAGGCCATGGGGAATTTAATCAAAATAATTCAACTTATATGAATTTAGATTTGGAAAAAATAAAAAATCTTAAATTTGATTATGTTGGTTTGGGACATATTCACAAAAGAGAAAAGTTTTTAAAAAATATTTTTTATGTAGGAAGTATAGAACCAGTTAGTTTCAAAGATAAGGGCAAGTTTGGCTATAATTTAGTAGATGATTATGGCATAAATTTTATAGATTCTTCACAAATGAGTTTTAAAAGTTTAAAAATTGACTTAAATAATTTTGAAAATTTTTATGGATTAGAAAAATATTTGGCAAATCTTTTGGATAAAAAATATAATTTTTTATCTATAAATTTATCAAATTATGATAAATTTGCTTTTGATGAGAAAAGTTTAAAGGAAAATCTAGATATTACTTATCTTAAAATTAATAAGGAAAAAAGCATAGATTATTATGAAAATTTAGGAAAAATTTATGAATCTTCTTTGCTTGGAGATTTTTATAAAAATGTTAAAGATTTGGATATGGAAGATCCTATTAATAAAAGATGTTTGGAAATTGGCTTTGATGCCATATTGAGGAGCAAGGATGAGCAAGATTTTTATTAAAGAGTTGAATTTAATTTCTTTTGGTAAATTTCAAAATAAATCCATAAAATTAAATCCAAATTTCAATTTAATTTATGGGGATAATGAAAGTGGTAAATCTACAATTTCTGATTTTATTGAAGGAGTATTTTATGGTTTTGATGATGGAAATAATAAAAGGCATTTCTCCTATAAAAAAGAAAAATACAAACCTTTAGGCTCTTATAAATATTTTGGAAATTTGATCTTATCATCTAATAATGAGGAGTTTAGGATAGAAAGAAATTTTGATGATGGTTCATATAAAATCTATAACTTGTCTTTGAAAAAAGAAATTTTGATCAAAAAATCAAATTTGAATTTTCCTGGAGAATATTTTTTAAAATTAAATTATTCTTTGTATAAGAGTATAGCAAACAATTACCAACTTCAAAGTTTTGATAAGAATTCAAAAAAAGTTGTAATAGATTTTTTAAAAAATCCTTCAAATGATATAATTTTTTCTCAATTAAAAGCTATTGAAAATATAAAAGATAAGCTAAATAAAATTGGAAGTTCAAGGGCGTATACAAAGCCTTATGCTAAAACTTTAAAAGAATTGGAAAATAAAAATGATAAATTGGATAATATTAGAAATCTTAGAAAATCCTATAATAATGACATAATAAATTTGAAAAGACAAAGAGAAGAAATAAAACTATTAGAAGAAAAACTCAAAAAATCAAAAATTGATAGGGACAATTACAGAAAATTTAAAGCAAATTCTAATTATATTGAAGAAAAATCAAGGAAAGACCAGCTTAAAATAGTTGATAAAAAATTAGAAGAATATAAGGAATTTTCAGGAATTGACAAAGTATTTTTTGATAATCTTGATAGTCTTTTGGAAAAGCAGGATGATTTTTATAAGAATAAAAAAGATAATAAGATAAATTTATTTTATTTTTTTATAGGATTTATGATTTTATTTGTATCAATTTTTACAAAAAAATATTTTATCTTATTACTCCTACTTCCACTTTTTTTATTTTATTTTTTTAAAGGTAAAATTTTAAATATAAATAGCAGAGAAGAGATTAGCAATTTAAATATAAAAATAAAAAATGAATTTTCCAAAATTTCTGTAAATTCTAAATCTTCTTATAAAAATGCAAAAAACAAATACAAAGACTATGAAAAATTAATTATAGAAAGAGATAAGACTTTAGAAATTTTAAAAATTCTTCAAAAACAGGAAAAATATGATGTGCCTATTGATTTTTCTTGTGATGAAATTGATATTTTGAAATTAGAAAATAAAATTAAATTTTACGAAAATTCATATTATAAACTTTTAGATGATAATTTAAAACTTGAAAAAAAGCTTGTAAGTGTTGAGGAAAAAATATCAAAAGAAGTTGATTTGATTGATGAAATTAATCAATTAAAGGAAAAATTAAAAAATTTAGAAATAGAAATTTCTGCGTGCAATAAAGCTATAGATATTATAAGTTCAAACAAGGATAAATTTATTTATAATAAAAAAATTCTATCTCAATTTATTAGTCAAATAATTAGAGAAATTTCAAAGGGGAAATATAAAAAAATTGATTTTGACAAAAACCTAGAGCCTATCATAATAAGTTCTGATAATGAAATAATTGATATTGATAAAGTTTCAATAGGTTTTTTTGACCAAGTTAATTTTTCTCTAAGATTTGCTCTTTGTGAAAAATTATTAGATAATTTATTTTTGATTTTTGATGATGCTTTTATAAATTATGACAATGATAGGTTGAGGATGGCTTTGTTAAATTTGTTGGATTTATCAAAAAAATTTCAAATTATTTATTTTACATGTCATAAAAGAGAAAAAGATATTTTGGATGCAGAGGCTATTAATATAGATATAAAAAATATGGAGCAAGTATGATATATGCAATAGGAGATTTACATCTTGATTATACAGAAGAAAAATCCATGGAAGTATTTGGAAAATCATGGCTTAATTATCAAGAAAAAATATTTAACAATTGGAATAAGATTGTAAATTCGGATGATACAGTTTTGATTGTGGGGGATATTTCTTGGGCTATGAATATAGAAGACGCCTACATTGATCTTAAAAAAATCGATGATCTTAATGGAAATAAAATAATGCTAAAAGGCAATCATGATTATTGGTGGTCATCCTTAAAAAAACTCAATGAATTAGATTTAAAATCTATTAAATTTTTGCAAAATAATTCTTTTTTTGAACAAGGCTATGAAATTTGCGGAACAAGAGGATGGATTAGCAGAGATAATAGTGAATTTACAGAACACGATGAGAAAATTTTTAAAAGAGAGCTACAAAGACTTAAAAATTCATTGGACTCTAGTAAGACAAATAATAAAAAAATTGTTATATTACATTATCCACCTCTTAATAGCGATAAGTCTTTGAATGAATTTTTTGGAATTTGTAAAGAATATCAAGTAAAATGTGTATTGTATGGACATCTACATGGACCAGGGCATAAACAAATTTTTGAAGGTATAGTAGATGGTATAGAAATAAAATGTGTGGCAGGAGATTATATAAATTTTTTGCCAGAAAGGATAAGTTAATGGATAGAGAGTTAGAAATCAAGGTATTAAATATTAATATCGAAGAAATGGAAGAAAAATTAAAAGCGAAAGGTGCGGAATTTTTGGGAGTAGAAATTCAAAAAAATCATACCTTTGCTCCAAAAAACGCAAAAGAATTTTCTAATGGTTATTTGAGAATTAGAGAAAAAACTGTAGATGATAAAAGAGAAGCAACAGAGCTAACTTTTAAAGAAGTTGTTGATAACAAAGAGAATATAAGAGTAAATAATGAATACACAACTACAATAAATTCAACTTCAAATATGATAAAAATATTAGAAGAAATTGGATTAGTTGAAAGATATGTTGGCGATAAAAAAAGAATTTCTTATAATTATAGGGGACAAAGATTTGATATAGATATTTGGTCCAAAGATGTTTATCCTGATCCTTATATGGAAATTGAATTTACTAATGTAAATTTAATGGAAGAAATTCTAGATGAATTTGAAATTGATAGAAAAAATGTTACAAATGAATCAATTAACGAGTTAATCGAAAAACGTAAATAATTATTGACGAGTCTATATGCTTTTGGTATAATAGTAAAAACAAAAAAAGGAGTGTCAAATGCTAAAGATTAAAAATTTGTTAAGTGCAGAAGATTTGTTTAAAGATGATTTACTTGAAATAATTGATTTAGCAGAAGACATAATGAAGAGTCCTGAAAAATTTTCCAATTATTGTAATGGAAAGTTATTAGGGACTCTTTTTTTTGAGCCTTCTACTAGAACAAGACTTTCTTTTGAATCAGCAATGTTAAGACTTGGGGGAAGTGTTGAAGGATTTTCAAATCCAAAAGCATCAAGCCAAGCTAAGGGAGAAAGCTTACAAGATACAATTAGAACTGTAAGCCAATACGTTGATGTAATTGCAATGCGCCATCCACAAGAAGGAGCTGCAAAATTATCATCAGAAACATCAGATTGTCCAATAATAAATGCAGGAGATGGTGGCCATCAACATCCAACTCAAACTCTTACAGATATTTTGACAATTTCTACTTATAAGAAAAGACTTGAAGGATTAAAGATAGGAATTTGTGGAGATTTAAAATATGGAAGAACTGTTCACTCTTTACTTAAAGTTATGACCTTATTTGATAATAACGAATATGTTCTAATTTCTCCAGAAGAATTAAAACTTCCTAACTACATTAAAAAAAGTGTTTTTGAAAAAAATAATATAGAATATGTTGAAAAAAGATCTTTGGATAATTCAATAGATGATCTAGATATTTTATATATGACAAGAATCCAAAAAGAAAGATTTTTCTCTGACAACCAATATACAAGATTAAAAGATTCATACGTATTAAATAGAGAAAAATTAGCTAATGCAAAAAAAGATCTTGCAATCCTACATCCACTTCCAAGAGTAAATGAAATTGACAAAGATGTGGATGATGATCCTAGAGCTTTATATTTCCAACAAGTTAAATGTGGAATGTATGCTAGAATGGCACTAATTATAAAATTATTGGAGGCTAATAATGATTGAGATTACTTCATTAAAAAATGGAATTGTAATAGACCATATTAAACCAGGATTAGGAATAAAAATTTTTAATCTTTTAAATCTAGACCAACTTGATGATGAAGTTGCCCTAATATTAAACGCAAACTCTTCCTCTCAAGGGAAAAAAGATATAGTAAAAATTGCAAATAACTTAGATATTAATTTAGATGCTGTATCAATAATAGACCCAAGTGCAACAGTAAACTTCATTGAAGAAGAAAAAGTTGTAGAAAAGAAACAATTAGAATTACCAGAAATTAGCAAGGGAATTTTAAAATGTCAAAATCCAACTTGCGTATCAACCACAGAAAGAAATATTGAAAGTAAATTTATATTGATAGATAAAAAAGAAAAAATGTACAAATGTGCTTATTGCGATCACATATATGATGTGGAGGAATAATGAAACAAATTTTTACAAATCTTGTTGCCATTGATGATATAAATATATCAAAAAGGGACATCTTTGTAGAAGATGGATTTATAACAACTGAATTTAAATCTGATGAGGAAACTGAGATTATAGACTGTAATGGTCTTGTCTTGGTTCCTTCTTTTGTGGACATGCATACTCATTTTAGAGATCCTGGATTTACCTACAAAGAAGATTTAAAAACAGGATCAATGTCAGCTCTAAAAGGTGGATATACAACTGTAAATTTAATGCCAAATACAAATCCAATTGTATCAAGCAAAAAAGTATATGAGGATATTGTTAAAAGAGCAAAAGATTTAGATTTAATAGATATAAAACAAGTTTATTCAATAACAAAAGATTTTAAAAGCGATGACTTATCTCATTTAAAAGATTTACCAGAAGGATTATTGTTCTTGTCAAATGATGGTAAGGGAGTAGATGATGATTTTTCCATGTATCAAGCCATAAAAATCGCAAAGAAAAATAATTTAAAATTTACCTTGCATGAAGAATGTAAGGAAATTTCAAAATATGATTATGAAATAGCAGAAGATGTGATGACTTTGAGAGATTGTTATTTATCCTATAAGATGGATATGCCGATTCATTTTTCTCACGTTTCTACAAAAGGAGCAATTGAGGCAATAAGATATTTTAAAGATTTGGGAGCGAAAATCACGTGCGAAGTAACACCTCATCATATATATTTTTCTGATAGAAAAGAGTTAAAAGTAAATCCACCAATTAGAAAAGAAAAAGATAGATTGGCTTTATTAGATATGATAAAAAAAGGATATGTTGATTGTATAGCCACAGACCATGCTCCTCATTCAAAGGAGGAAAAAGAAAACGGTAAGCCAGGCTTTATTGGACTTGAAACAGCTTTTTCAACTTCTTATATGACCTTAGTAAAAAGTGGAATCATTTCATTAAATGATTTAATCAAGTTAATGTCAACAAATCCATCAAAACTTCTTGAAATAAAAAAAGGAAAAATAGAAGAAGGATATATGGCTGATTTTACTCTTATAGATTTGGATAAAGTATATGAATATAAAGAAGAAGATATTTTATCAAAATCAAAAAATTCATTATTTATAAATAAAAAACTCCAAGGACAAATAGTAAGAGTTTACAAGAAAGGAATTTTGAAATATGACCTTAATGGAAAGACTTTATAAAAAAATCGAAGAAAATGGATTTGTTTGCGTTGGTCTTGATACATCACTAGATTATATTCCAGAAAAAATGAAGAAAAATAAAAGTGTAAGCGAACAATTATTTGATTTCAATAAAGAAATTATTGACAATACAAAAGATGTTTGTGCTATTTATAAAGTTCAAATTGCCTACTACGAATCTTATGGCATTGAAGGAATGCTTGCTTACAAAAATACCTTAAAATATTTAAGAGAAAATGATTTGTTATCAATTGCTGATGTAAAAAGATCAGATATTGCTCAAAGTGCAAGTCAATATGCAAAAGCACATTTTTCTGGAGATTTTGAGGCTGATTTTATGACTTTAAACCCTTATATGGGAATGGATTCAATTTCTCCATATCTTGAATTTATAAAAAATAAAGATAAAGGAGTGTTTGTTCTTTTAAGGACTTCAAATCCAGGAGCAAATGATTTTGAATGTTTAAGATTAAAAGATGACAGCGAATTATTTTATACAATTGGAGATAAATTAAAAGAATTAAATGATAAATTGATTGATGATTCAGGATACGGACCAATTGGGCTTGTAGTTGGTGCAACTCACAAAGAAGAAGTTGAAAAAATCAGACAAAGATATAATAATATGTTTTTCTTGATTCCAGGTTTTGGAGCACAAAAAGCCGATTCATTAAATGTTTATAAATTATTAAATTCATTAAATGGAGGAGTTGTAAATTCATCAAGGGCAATACTTAAAAATTATTTAAACTATGATGATGGGGAAGCTAAAATAGGATATTATGCAAGAGAAAAATGTATAGAAACTAGAAAGGAAATCCAAGCTAATGGAATCTTATAGAGAAGCTTCTGTAATTTTTAATAAAAAAATAAAGGATGATATTTATTTTTGTAAAATAAAAACCAAATTAAATGCAAGACCTGGTCAATTTTTTATGTTAAGATGCGATAGCTTTAGAAATTCGCCACTTCTTTCAAGGCCATTTGGTGTATGCGATCAAGATGATGAGTCTATGTCTTTTTTATACCAAGTTAAAGGTGTTGGAACAAAAATTTTGAGTGATTTAAAAGAGGGGTCAAAAGTAAAAATATTAGGACCTTTGGGAAATGGATTTGAAATAAAAAAAGGAAAGAAATCTGCAATAGTTGCTGGTGGAATTGGAATAGCTCCACTTTTATATTTGGCAAAATCATTAGATTTAAAGGCAGATTTTTATGCGGGATTTAGTGATGAAGAATATTTTACAGATTATTTTAAAGATTATGTAAATTCTACAACTGTAACTATCGATAAAAAAGATAAAATTTTTATAACTGAAAAAATTGATACAGAAAAATACGATGTAATTTATGCTTGTGGTCCAAATCAAATGCTAAAAACTTTGGCAAATAAAAATAAAAATGCTGAAATTCAAATTTCAATGGAAGCCCATATGGCTTGTGGAATTGGGGCTTGTCTTGGTTGCACAGTAGAAAATGTTCATGGAGATTTTATTAGAGTTTGCAAAGATGGTCCAGTTTTTGATTCAAAGGAGATTTTCTAATGAGTTTAAAAGTTAATATTTGTGGAATTGAATTTAATAATCCAGTCATAGCTGCAAGTGGAACTTTTGGTTTTGGAAAAGAATTTGCAGACTATATTGATATAAATAAACTAGGAGGAATTTCTTCAAAAGGACTAACCCTACATAAAAATTTGGGAAACAAGGGAATAAGAATTTATGAAACAGCTGCTGGAATTATGAATTCTATTGGTCTTCAAAATCCTGGAATAGAATATTTTATAAAAGAAGAATTACCATTTTTGGAAACAAAAGATGCAGTTACAATAGCAAATCTTGGTGGTCATAGCGTAGATGAATATGTTAAGGGAGCTATCTTACTTGATAAAACAAGTGTCCCAATAATTGAATTAAATATTTCTTGCCCAAATGTAAAAGAAGGTGGAATGGCTTTTGGAACAAATCCTAAAAAAGCTTGCGAAGTTATAGAAAAAGTAAGAAAAGCTACAAAAAAAGTTTTGATGGTAAAACTTTCTCCAAATGTTGGAGATATAAAAGAATTTGTAAAAATTGCAGAAAAGTCAGGAGCTGATTGTATTTCTCTAGTAAATACTTTTAATGCCCTTGCAATTGATGTTGATAATAAAAAAGCTGTTTTTGAAAATAAAACGGCAGGTCTTTCTGGACCTTGTATAAAACCAATTGCTTTAAGAATGGTTTATGAAGCAAGTAATGCTATAAATTTACCAATAATTGGTATGGGTGGAATTTCAAATTACAGGGACTGTTTGGAATTTATTATGGCAGGAGCAAGTGCTGTACAAGTTGGAACAAGTAATTTTGTAGATTTTAACACAATGATAAATATAGTTGATGATTTAGAAAAATACATGCAAAGAGAAAATTTAAATTCATTAGAAGAAATAAGAAAAATAATTTAGGAGAGATTATGGATAGAACAATTGAATTATTAAAAAAATCTGATGCACTATTAGAAGGACATTTTTTATTATCAAGTGGTAAACACTCAAAAAAATATATTCAATGTGCAAAATTAATAGAAAATCCTGCTTATTGTGAAGAAGTTTCAAAAATAATTGCAGAAAAAATAAAAGAATCAGGTATAAAAGTAGATTTGTGTGTAGGACCTGCAATGGGCGGAATAATTATAGCTTATGAAGTTGCAAGAGCTTTGGGAGTTAATGCAATTTTTACAGAAAGAGTAGATAATATTATGACTCTTAGAAGAGGTTTTGAAATAAAAGAAGGTATGAATGTAATTATAGTTGAAGATGTAGTTACAACAGGCAAATCTTCTTTTGAAACTGTAGATGTAATTGAAAGCTACGGAGCAAAAGTAAATGCTCTAACATCAATAGTAAATAGATCTGGAAAAAAAGAAATTAACGGTTTAAAATTAATATCTGCAACTGAGCTTAACATTGAAACTTATGATCCTGATAATTTACCAGAAGATTTAAAAGATACACCAGCTGTAAAACCAGGTTCTAGAAAATAAAATTTGCAATCTAGCATGAGAAATGATATAGTAGTTGTAATTGTTTTGTTACTATTTATTTATGAAAGAAGGAAGATAAAGGATGAATAAAAAGAGATTTAAAATTTCGTTTTTATCTTTTTTAGCTATTGTTCTTGTGCTAGTTATTTCAACAGGATTGGAAAAATCATCTCTAGCTGCAAAAAACAAAGGTAAAAGAGATAGCTTGATTAATGGAGTAAATGAAATTAGCAATGAAACCTTAACTTTAAGACAATCTAGAATTGAAAGATTTGAAAAATTAGAAAAAGATTATAAAGAATTGAACGATAAAGGATCTGATGATTTAAGCAAAACATCAATGTTGTATTTAACAAACAAAACTAATTTAACTGCTGAGGAACTTGAATATGGTCTTAAAAATACAAATTTACAAGGTCTTGGAAAAGATTTCAAAAAAGCAGAAGAAAAGTATGAAGTAAATGCGATTTTATTGATGGGAATGGCAAAACACGAAACTGGAAATGGTCATTCATACCTTGCTAAAACAAAAAATAATTTATTTGGCTTTAATGCTATCGACCAAGATCCTATTAACAGTGCAAATACTTTTAAAGATAAGGGCGAATCAATAGATCACGTTGCTAAATTTCTAAAAGAAAATTATTTAAGTGAAGATGGAAAATATTATAATGGAATATCTACAAAATCTATAGGAAAGCTATATGCTAGTGATCCAGAATGGTCAAATAAGGTAGATTATATGATGAGAGAAGTTTGTAGAAATATTCTTCAGGAAAAATAGACTAAACTAAAAGTTTTAGTCTATTTTTTTGTTTAATTTTAAAAATAAATTTAACTCTTTTATTATTTAAAATAATTTGAATAAAAATTTTATAGACTTATTAGCCTTTAATCTGTTATAATTTTTTTATAACTTATATTTAACCTTTTTTATTGAAATCAAGGGTTTTATGTTTTTGCCGTCACATAACCGTCACAAATTTTTTATAGAGAGTTTACGGCTTTTATTGATAGTTCTGTTGCTCTTTTTGTGGAGTGAACGTATTTATCAAGTATGGTATTAACATTGTCTCCTGCTAATTTTGCTACTGTGTTTACATCTATGTTGTTTGATACAAGGTTGCTTATAAAAGAGTGTCTGAAATCGTGGCACGTCAATCCTTCATATTCTGTATTTTTTAAATAGGTTTTAAAATGATAATTCATATGATTAGTTAAGTTTGAACTATCGATTAATTTGTTATCAATTTTAATTATGTTATTTAACTTTTTATATTTTTTTATTTCTGATTTTAGAATAGGGTTTAGGGGTATTATTCTTTTTCCATTTTCTGATTTTGGAGTTGTAAATTTTCTGATTTTACTATTCCATTGTTTGCAAATAATAATTTTATCATTTTCTATACAATCATTTGTAAGTCCAGCTAATTCTGATATTCTTAATCCTGTGTAAAATAAAAATGTGCATGCAAATTTTACTTTATCGTTTGGCATAATGGATTTTATTTTTTCTAGATCATCTTTATTTAAGACAAAAGTTTTAGTTGATTTTTTTGGTTGTCTTGCTTTGAAAAGATTATCTACTTTTAACTTTAAATGATTGTTTAAATAATTAAAGAATATTCCCATATAAGCAATATGTGAATAACAAGCACTTGATATTATATCATCTACTTCATGTGGTTTAATTTCTAATGGTTTTCTATCATCAAACCAGTTAGCGTTATTGATATTACTTTTTATGGTTATAAATGTATTTTCTTTTACTCTGGATTTTTGATAGTTTAAATATAAAACCTTTAATTGTTTTATGGTCATATTATCATAATCGGTTGTTATTTTTCCTTGCCAATAAACTGACCTTTTGTTTGACCGTTGTGTAGCTTGCATTTTCTTTTCAAAGGTTTTTGATTCTACTTGTTTCCAAGTATTATTTTCTTTTTGTCTAATTATAGCTTGCCATTTTCCACTATCTTTTCTTTTTCTAATAGTGTAAGACGTTTCCATTGTTTTCTCCTTATATATTTTCCTAAAGTATGCTATAATTAAATAGCAGAATAGTTTCTGTGTATATTAATAAAGACTTCCTAGCTTTGGTCGGTGCGGGAGTCTTTTTTCTATGTTATTTTTTATTTACTCTAAGTCTATTCATTTATACTCATTAAACTTTCTTTATATTCTTGAGCACTTGCTTCTTCAATAAAATCAAAGGTTAATTCTTTATGAGATGATAAAATTTTCTTTATTTGTTCAATATCAATTTTAAAAAATTCCTTCCTATTGTTTATCTTATTCACTCTTTGTTTGTCAAAATACTTGTGCAATTCGTTTTCTAATTGATAAGCTTGGTAAGAGAATATCATTGCATGAACATCAAATTTGAATGGTACAGAAGCAGATGATAGTTCTTGAATTCTTTGGTATGGATCTAATCTTCTTGTTACTCCTATTTTATAAACATTCTCTCCAAATGATCCAATATTAGAGATTATATAAACATATCCAGCTCCAGTATTTTCTAATCTGTAATCTAAGTCTGATTTTTCATTTTCAAATTCAGAAATTTTTTCTCTTAATTTTTCTAACTCAAGTTTTAAAGCTTCAATTTCTTCGTTAGCTGCAAGTTTAATTTTTTCCTCAATCTTTTCTTTAACCAATGATAAAGTTTCTATTTCTTTATCTATTTTATCATGTTTTTCTTTTATTTCTCTTTGTGCTTTTAAATCATCCTTTTCTTGCTCTCTTTGTTCCTTTAATATTTCTTTTTCTCTTTCTTTTAATTTGTAATAAGAATAAGCAGTTTCTAATTCTTCTAGTTTTAAGTCTTTATATTGGCTTGAAATATCAACGTTGTATTCTGTAACTTTAAAAATTGTTGAATGTAGTTTTTCTATTTCTTTAACTCTAGTAGGATAATTATTAAAATTTAATTTAGATAAATTATAATCACAAGCTGTATTAAAATATAAAAATGATAATTTTTCTAGGTTGTCATATAGGATATTTATTTTTCTATCATTTTTAATTTTTTTCTTTAATCTAGCAATCATTTCTTTTTCTTTTAAATGAATATTGTCTAATTTCATTTTATAAGTTTCTGATTTTTCAAATTGAAAATCTGTTGGCACTATTCCATAATTATGAGAATTTAATTCATTATATTCTTCTTTTAATTTTTCATAATTGATTTGTAAATTTTTGTAATCATTTTTTAATGCAATGTTTTTATTTTCTAATTCTTCATTGTTTTTTTCTAATTCAGAAGAGTATTCAATTCTTAACTTTTCCAAATAACCTTCTAACGCTTCTTTTCTAAAATTCTCTTTAATCGATTCTTTTTTTGCTTCTAAATCTTTTATCGAATTTTCAATATCTATAACCTCTTTATTGAGTGTCTTTTTATTTTCTTCTTTATCTTTGTCTAGATTATTGATTTCTGATTTTAAATTTTTAACCTCTGTATTCAATTCATTTTTATTTTTTTCTAATCCTGAAATATCCGAATTTAAAGTATTTTTTTCATTTTCTAATTTAAGTATTTTTTCTTGAATTTTTTCTACTTTATATAACTTTCTCCTATCTAGAAATAAATAGGTTAGAGTGAAAAGTGTAGGTAATATTAGTACAGCCATTGTTTTACTTTTAGATAAAATAGTCATTATAAGAACTGGAATAATAAAAAGATAACTTAAAGCTACACCGATTTTCAACAAAAATTCTTTAAAACTATTCATAAAAAACTCCTTTTTTTAAAAAAATTTATTTTATTCCCAATCTACTACTTCTCCTATTACTCTAAATGTATCTAAATCTTCTATGTGAATATCTTCATAAGACGGATTAATAGATTTTAAAACAATTTCTCTATCATCAAAATAAACTTTTTTTATATAAACTTTTCCATCAGCATCCACAACATATATTTTTCCGTTATCATAATCTGTGCTTACTCTTATAAAAGCTAAAGAACCGTCATGAATTTTTGGTTCCATAGAATCTCCTTCTACTGGAATAATCATATCGTAGGTTGGTCTTTGTTTTTTAGGTATTATTTTATTAGATGTTATTTCGTCAACATAACTAAATCCGCTACCAGCAGCTGCTCCTCCAATTATTTCCACCATCTCTGTTTTTTCATACTTATTTGAAGCAACTAAATCCCAAGTATATTCAACTGATTTGTTTTTACCTTCGTTGTTCAATTTATTGTAAGGTTCAAGAATTTCTTTTTCTTCATTTGTTAGGAATTTATTTGTGTTCTCTTGTTCATGCTTATTTTTATCTTCTGTAAGGTCTGATTTATAAATCTCAAAGAAATCCGCCATCTCTTGAATTTTATCTATTCTAGGATAACTTTTACCATGAATCCAATTAAAAACTGTTGTCTCTGGATATTTCATTATTCTTGCGAATTCAGTTGGGGTTAAATTTTTATAGTCTAATTCTCTTTTAAGGTTCTTAGATAGAATTTCTTTATTATTCATCCGTTTCTCCTTTCTTTACATACATAATATCATTTTTCCATTTAAAAGTAAAATATTATTTAAAAAAACAAAAAAATACTATTTTACAGTTGACAATACTATTTAATAGTGGTAAGCTTGTATTAGTGATTTAGAAAGTGAGGTGAATAGTAAATTGAATAAATTAAAAATAAGTTTAAAAGCAGCAAGAGTAAATGCAAAAATGACAGCAAAGGAAATTGGGATAAAGATTGGTAAATCAGAAAAAACTATATTAAATTGGGAAAATGGAATAACTCCAATACCAGCTGAATATTTTAATAGATTGTGTAAAATATATAGTATTTCAAATGATTATATTCAAGTGCCAATAGTTAAAGATAATTTTTTTTGTGAATAAACCACTATTTAATAGTGGTGTTTAAAAATTAAAAAAAATTTAAAAGGGAGATATATGCTGGAGAATTAGTTTGTAGTGACGGAAAAATTTATGATTTAGATATTGATAAGATTATGGAAACTTTAAAAAAAGAGCTTCCTAAAGAAGCTCATACTTATGAAATTTATAATCATTGTCTTATAGAAGTTGAAAAAAGATTAAAAACTACTATGTTTAGTGAATTATAGATTTATAGGAGAGAAAACATGAATAAAAAAGACTTAATGTTAAGAAGATTTAAATTAATTAATGAAGAAAACAAGGATAAGCTTTTGACTTTAATTGAAAATAAAAACTTATCCAGGGAAGAGTTGGTTTTGATTTTGTCTAGTATTAGTTTGAATGAAGATTTTACAAAATATAAGGCTATAAATGAACTTATTAAAAATGGAGCAAAACTAGTTAAAGTTGGTCCTTATAAGTCTTATGACCTTGTGAGAAAATATTCTAATTCAAATGAAAGAATAAATGGTAAAGTTTTGATTTTACCTAGTTAATAAATAGGCTTGCCAAGTATTTTGGAAAGTTTCAATAGCTTGAGGGATTGCATTATTTTCATATAGGTATTCAAGAATGATAGTTTTGTTGTTTTGATTTGGAAAATTAGGATCATTTAGAATATCTTTTGCTAAATCACCTGTAGGTGTTTTATCATTTTGAAATTTTTGTATCCAGTTTTTAAAAGTTATTGTTGTCATAATTAAAATCTCCTTTTTGTTTTATTATAGCAGATTGGAGAAGACAAGGAGAAAAAAATGAACATTATTACATCAGATTCTGATTACGGTATAGATACTAGATTTTATGATATTTCTAAAATTGATGATTGTTCTGAAAGAGTTTTAAAACTTATAAAAGAAACTTTACCGGAGGATTATCATACTTATGAAATTTATGAAGACGTATTGAAAAGGTGTGGCGGAAAATTAAAGGTTAAAAATTTTAAAGACTTATAAGGAGAGAAAAAGAAAGGAGGGGAGAATGAAATATATTTTAATTATTTATACCATATATGCAACTTTTCAATGGTTCTCTAATAATATGGCTGTTAAAGGATTGCTTTATCATTTTAGTCAAAAATATGGGAGTGAAGTGCTTGATGATTTAGATATGAAAAAAATCATCCAAACTGCTGTGGAGAAGAGTTTGAATGATTTAATACATTAGAAATTAAAATGAGATTTTATTAATTCTGTTATAACATTCGAAGATATTTGTATCATTGCATCTAATGATTTTGTTCCTAAATTATTTGCTATTGATTTAATTTTTATCCAATTGTTATCATTCCTAATGTTTTCAAGGTAGGAATGTCCTTTGGGGGTTAAATCTAATACGCTAATGAAATCTTCATTAAATTTAGCTTCTATTAGATTTGATTTACATGCTTGTTGCAAATGATAAAATATTTCATCTGATGTGTAGGGAGTGAGAAGATTTAATTTTTGATTTTCTTTTTTATCCCAATTAATGATTAATATTTTTGAGTAAGTTATTTGCTCTTCTGTCGTTAGAAGAATATCTCTAATAAGATCTTGATTTAGTTTCATTATATTAGTCTCCTTTTTGTTTTATTATAACAGATTGGAGATTATGGATAGGTTTTAAAAGACAAAGGAAAAGAAAGGAGGGAGAATGGTGAAAGATATTAAAAGTATTAGTTATGAGATTTGTGTAGATACTAACGAGACTAAGGAAAAGATTGATGAAATTAAAAAAATCATTGACAGTATTGATTTTCATTTTAAAGGTTTGAAAAAAGCTGTCTATGATTTAGAAAATTATAATTCGAAATTTGAAATAAAGTATTCTCTTGATGCTTGTTATAGTAAGTCTTGCCAAGTATCAAAGGATGAATGATTTAATGGAGGTTTTATGAAATTTGATTCAAATATTATTGATTTAGAATGTAATGTTTTTGTAGAAAGTAAGGATGAGGAATTTGATATTCAAAAGGAATTTATAAATTTTAAGAGAATTTTGAGAAAAAGAACTGGGAAAGATATTAAATTTAATATTGTATTTTTGAATAAGGATAGTGGGGAGTTTTCTGTATTAAAAAGTAGATAGCTCTAGATAATCCAGAGCTATATAAGTTATTCGACTGAATCTATAGGATCGTAGTCAATGGCAAATTCAGATGATTTGGAAAAGGCTTGAAATGATAAGGCGGGTGCATATAAGTAGGAATCTTCTTCATCATATTCTTCATCTTCTAAATCTTCGCCTGAAATAATTAGATTTACGGTATCCATATTATCGTCTTTTAGTTGTTTAACTATTTCGTATAAGTCGGAAACTTTAACTTTTATTGAATTATTCATAATATTTTCTCCTTTCTGGTTTTATTATAACAGATTGGAGATTGTAAGGAGAAAAACATGGAGAAAACAGTTATTCCTATTAAAGAACTTGCTGAAAGGTGGTCTTGTACTGAAGGATATATTTACAAACTTGAGGGTCAAGGTGTTCTTACTAGAACTAAGCTTTCTAAGGTTTGTTTTCCTATTAAACAAATTAGGGAAATTGAATTATCCGAAGAAGAGAGTCCAACCTTAAAAATAGTAAGAGAACTTAAGGATATGAATAAGAAATTAGATGAGGAGAACAAGTATTTGAAAAAATCTTTGTTTGAAATGTCAAGGGTTTTGTATGGAGGAAGTTATGGAGAATAAAAAAAATAGAAAAGTTAGAAAAAGAAGTGAGGTTTTTGAAATGTTAGATGGAAGAAAGATTGATGATGTTTGTATTAAGCTGACTGCTAAACCAGAAAAGGAAAGAATAAGAGATAAGGTTTTAGGTATTTTTCTTGTTGGCTTGTGCATGACTTTAGCTCTTGCAGGTCCTAATGAAGTTGTTAGGGTTGTAGGAATAGTGCTGATGTTTATTACATCTTTGACTGCGTTTTTGGCATAAAAACAAGCCGACGGCAATAAAATAAAAGGATTTGCTGGGAGAAGATTTCACATATATGTCGAACCAGTAAGAGATGATAAAGAATTTATCATTGAAGTATATTTTTGTGAAGTTTATGGGAAAAATACAATTCCTGAATTGTGGTTTAAAAATGGTAAGACTGAAAAAGTTTTAAATAAATATATGTGTATTACAACATGCTGCAGGGATAAAGATGGAATCCTTAATGCTAAATTTAACCCACAAATTAAAGGCATACATGAAATTAATTTTGATTATATGTTGGAGAGTAATAAGGAAAATTTAAAGAAATTAACTGATAAAACTATAGAAATGTATGTAAAAAATATAAAAGAATTATGAGTTGGAGATTGTTTATGAAAATTGAAAATCAAGTTATGTTTATGAAAAATTTAGTAAATGTAGATGATGAGGATGTTATTTCTCTTGGAGAATATTTCAATGGGGTTGGCTCTGGCATTAATCCTAGAAAGAATGGTTGTAATGAAGATTGTTTTGATATGCACTTTTTAGTTTTATGTGAACTAAAAAGAAGGGGAATCTTTAAGGGAGACATTGAAAGATTTATTTAAAATTCATTTAAATATTAGTTGTAAATTTTGTGCAAAAAAAAGAATGAGGTCGATTGACCTCATCCAGTGTGTATATCTCCATATATAATATACCTCTGGAATTTCTTTTTGCAAGGAAAATCGCCTATTTTTCAAGGAAGTTTCTACTTCCTTTAGGTGCTTGTAATGGGTATTATCTTTTGCGACATACATGAGGAATTATATATATGAGAAATTTTATTAGAGAAAAGAAAATAGTTTGTGGAAAAAAATATATGGAAGTTGATCTATATTCTTTGAATGAGAATCAACTTGATAAGAAAAAATCTAAAAGGAGTAAAAAGAAAAAAGTATCTTTACCAAAACAGGATAAGCTTAATGATAAAAATGCTAGAAGAAAATTTATATGGCTTGCTGAATCAAATTTTGGAGAAGGGGATATATTTTTAACTCTTACCTATAAGGATAAATACTTACCTAAGTCCTATGATGAGGCTAATAAGGAGATGACTAATTTTTTTCTAAGGATTAGAAGAAGGATAAAAACTTTGGGACTAGATGATGAATTTAAATATATAGTAGTTACTTCTGAAAAGAAAAGTAAAGATGAGTCTATTAGGTTTCATCATCACTTGCTTATAAAAAGTTCCTTGGGTAGAGATGAGATAGAAAATTTATGGAGGAGAAAAAGAAAAAAGGGAGAAAAGATTGGAGATACTATTGGTTATGCTAATAGTAAAAGAATACAAGAAGATGTGAATACGGGTATTTTGGGTTTAGCAAATTATTTAGCTAGGCATTGTACCTATAGAAGAAGGTGGTCTTGTAGTAAAAATTTGGAAAGACCATATATAAGAACGAATGACCACAAGTATTCTAGGAAAAGATTAATAGAGTATGCTCTTGATCCTTATGATACAAAAAGGTGGGAGAAGATATATAAGGGTTACAAGATTACCGATAAAGATAATGGAATAGTAGCTGCTTATAATGATTTTACAGGGTGGTCTATATATTTGAAGTTGAGAAAGAGATTATGTTAGGAGAAAAAGAATGGAAAGATTTAGTATTTTAAATCCAAATTTATTTGGGGAGTTTCTTGAAACTTGCGACAGCCATTTAAATGCTGTAATGGTAAAAATTTTAAAAGGAGAATTTGGTTCTGGAGATATAGATATAAAAATTTCCTTATCTGCTATTAATGATGAGATAAAGATACCAAGAGAAGGGAATGATTTTGAGATAAAACAATTTGTAAAGCCTATTATTAATTTTAATGTGAAATCAAGCTTGAAAAAGTCTTTTTCTGATAAGGGGGCTAGTGATACAGATAATATGGCTATAGAGCTTTCAGATAAGTGTATAAAAATTGGCAAGATTGATGATGGACAATTGGATTTTTTTGATTAGGGGGAAGAAATGTTTATAAAAATTAAAAGTATAGATGATTCAACTATATATTTGAACACAGACTTTTTTAGGGTTTGTAGGGTTGAAGTTGTAGATGGATATGCACATTTGGAGATTATTAATAGAAATGGCGAAGAGGAAATATTTGATGATATTGAATATTCTGGAGATTTTAAGAATTATGTGGAGGGTTTATAGTGCCTTTACTTATTAAAAGATTAATTATTATGCTGGTTATTTGTGACCTGTGCTATTTTGGCTTTAAAAGACTTGGGAAAATAAAATTAGGTTTTTCTAAATTTGATTTTGGATTAGTATTTGGGCAATTGTCAGCCTTGGCTTTTATTGGAATTATAGTTTATAGGTTTTGAGATAGGAGATATTTTGTTAAAGATTAAAACTAAGAGATTTTTTGATAATTTATTTAAGGGTTTTGGAAGACCTAAAAAGATTTATGTAAGTATAAGGCAAGAAGATATTGTTGTTAGTATAGAATTTAATCCTATAGAAATTGGATTTATTCAAGCAAGTATTGAAACATATTTGAAAAAGACAAGGAAAAAATTTGGAGATAAAGATAATTTTGTTAATCTACCATTAATTGAACCTGTGGGAAAGACTTGTCTTGGGAAATTTAATAAGGCTGTAGATGAGTTGGAAAAAAAATTATGAATGGGGAAAAATAAATGATTAATAATTTAACTCTAGTAGGTAGACTTACAAGAGATCCTGAGCTTAGGTATACAAAATCTAGTATGGCTGTTTGTTCTTTTACCCTTGCAGTAGATAGGGAAATGAGCAAAGAAAAAAGAGAAGAAGCTATTGCAAATAATTATCCTACGGCAGATTTTCCAAGAATAGTTTATAACTAATATTGATGATTATTTTGATGATGACTTTGTGGAGATTGAGGATGATAATATTCCTTTTTAGGTAAGTTATGGAAAGATTATATTTTATTGTAACAGCGGATGAGTTAGAATTTCCTATAGCTGTTGGCAGGACTATTAAGGAATTGGCTATGGATTCTGGTAAGCCTGAAATAACTATTTACTCTAAGATGAGAAGTCAAAAGAAAAGTAAATGTATTAAAAAATATAAAATTGAAGTTGTGGAGGTAGAAAAATGAGTGGAGGTTCTTTAAGTTATATTTGCTACACCATTGAAAATAATTTAGTTGGCGAAATGTGTGATGAGGTTATGAATGAGTTTGTCAAGGATTTTGCTGAACTAACACATGATTTGGAATGGTGGTTGTCGGCTGATTATGGAGAAGAAAAATATAGAAAAACTTTAAAAGAGTTTAAAGAAAAATGGTTTAAAAACTATGACGAAAGAGAAAAGGAAGCTATTTTAAAAATTAAAGAAAAAGCAATCAAGGAAATTGAACAGTTATAGGAGAAAGAGTTTGTATGAAAACTAAGGAATTTATTAAAAGAGTTGAGGAATTAGGATATAATGTTCGTAAAGTTTATTCACAAATAGAGATTATGAGTCAAGGACTTACCGTTGCTAAAGTATCTACTAAACGAATGTATGTTATTAAATCTTTCTGTTTTGTAGATGTTGAATGGAAAAACCAAGATAAACTGTTTGACCTAATTATTGAATATGCAAAAACACCAATTGATGAAAGGGAAGAAGAAAAGTCAAAAATATATATGATCTATGATTGGTCAAGCGAGTGTATAAAGATATTATATAAATATAAGACAAAAGCTCTTGCAAAAGTTGCTAAAGATGCATTATTTGGGGATTGTATTGATGATTATAAGCTAATTGAAATTGATTTAGATGAGGTTGAGGATGACTAATCTCCAAAGTTTTAAGTCTTTGCAGTCAAATGGTTTTGGTAAAAATTTTGAGAAATTAATTGATTTGGCTTGTAAGTATTATAGGGATGAAGCCGAAGTATTGGAGATTAAAAGTAGGCTAGGTGGTCTTGCTGGTGTTTGTATTGGAATTAAGGACAGGTATTTTTTTATTCCTTGGAATATTTGGGCAAATATGAAAGATATATTTGGTAGAAAGTATGTTAAGGCTGATGATCTATCCCGATATGAGGTTATTTTTAGGCAAGGGGTCAGATTTTTGGATTATAAATATGAGTAAGTTTTTAAATATTAATGATTGTTCTTTATTTTTGGAGATTGTTATTTATGTTTTGAAAAATAGGTTGGATTTTTGGGATGATTGGAATTATAGGGAGGTTGAAGAATAACCAAGTGACTAGTGTTGATATTATGGTTTTAATTACACTTATACTTGTAATACCAGTATTGTTGGTGACTTATGTGTGGATTGCAGCTTTAATAATACTTAAGATAGTAGAATTATTTGATGATTGGATTTAAAGGAAAATGGAGTTATAGAAGAATGAAAGTAAAAGATTTAATTAAGGAACTATCTGCTCTTGATGGAGAATATGATATTTTAGCTGATTTTTATGATAAAGAAAACGACATAGAATATGAATTTGATTTTAAAGTGGATTTTGATTTTGAACATTATTTGCATTTGGAAGAAATTGTGAGGATTTAGTATGAAAGTAAAAGAATTAATTAAGGAACTATCTGCTCTTGATGAAGACGGAAATGTGCATTTAACACTTGCATGGTGTGATTGAGCGGTGGAAGAATGAAATATTATGTTTATGGTCTGAAAACAGAAAATGTGGATTTAGTACCAGATAATTCTTTAAAAATTGACTATGATATACTCAACAAGATTCTAATGGCAATTAAGCAGGGTCAACGTTTGTATGGAAATCAATTAAAGGTTAAGATATATGATGACTTTAAAACGTATGCAATTTATCCTGTTGAGTTAAGCTATGCGGGTAGATACTTTTATAATTTGGTTTATATAGGGGAAGTTGTATGGGAGCCTTCGGACAACGGTGTGTTAGAGAGCTTAACCTTGAATCTAAATGTGAAGTTAAGAGCTGATACAATTAAAGGTAAAGGGGATTTTAGATGACAATAAAAGAATCAATTAAACTAATTGAAGAGTGGGGTATTGATCATGGTCTAGATAAAGTTTGGACTGATTATTGGCAAGTGAGGAAGACCTTAGAGAAAATAGCGGAGTTATCTATTGGAATATTAAAAGGTGATAACCCAAGAATCATTGATGGTGTAGGTGGTGTGTTTGTGACTGTTGTTATTGGAAACATGTTAAGTCTTGATAAAAATAAAGTTGATATAACAGATGTTGTTGATGAAATTAGAGAAAATGAAAACCTTGACGATTACGATCGTGGTTATCAAGCAAAATCTGTGAGTGGATTGTTTCATAGTGGTTATCGTCTTGAAAATGATAGTATCGTACGTATAGATTATTACCATAAAGATTCTATTTATGAAATTTTAAACAATCTACTAATTGTTTGTGCTGTTTTGGGATTAGACCTAGAAGATTGTGTTGCTTTAGTTTGTGAAAAGATCGTAACCCCGAAGGAGAATGATTTGAAAGATTTTGAAATGATTGAGGTTAGAGAATGAACAATAAAAGTTTTGAAGAATTAAAATACTTAGTTTTGGAATGGGCAGATGATAAGGATTTGCTCCATGAAGAAAATGCAGAAAAACAATTTATGAAATTTATTGAGGAAGTTTTCGAGTTTAAGACAGAATTTGATAATTGGGTCTTTTTAAGAGAGAATTTAGTAAAAGATATGAAACTTGAAATGGGAGATATTTTTGTAACTTTGATTATTTTATGTGAGGATTTAGGAATCGACCCTGTTGCATGTTTGGAGATGGCGTATGAAAAGATTAAGGATAGGCGTGGAAAAACTATCAACGGGACTTTTGTTAAGAGTGAGGATTTGTAAATGGGAAAAATTATTTATTTGATTTCAGTTTTGAGTGGGATTAAAATAGTTAATTTTATTTTACTTGTTTTAATTCCAACGGTAGTAGGTTTGGTAATACTTTGGTATTCTGATGAGTTAGTTTTTTTAAATGGAGATGAGCGAAAAAGATTTGAGAAAAAACTGAAAAATACAAGTTTAAAGTTTTCTATATTGTGGATTATTATAGTAATTTCAACAATTTTAATACCTAATAAAAAAGAAATGTATCTTATAGCTTTAACTAAAAATTATGAAATAGAAGATATTAGTAAAATGAGTAAAAAAGAAATTCAATCTACAGTTGATTATTAGGTTTTGTAAAAGAACTTGTTGGAGATTTAACTGGAAGGGAGATTGAAAGTGTTGAATATCTTGATAATGAATCTTATAATATAAAATTTCTAAATAAACAATGTAAGGATTTAAATATAAATGTTCACATGGATTCTACAAGTGCTATAACTTATGATGTTATAAGTCAAACAAAAGCCTATTTAGGAAGTTGATTTGATATGAATTCTTATGATAAAGGTAGGTTTGAAAAATATAATGAATTTTTTATAGATAATAAATGTGTATTTGAAGGGAAATTAAAATCTTTTTATAAAGATTTGTCTGACGAATCTATATTTTATTGTATTAATGGTGGAGGAATGATAAGAGATACTAATATTAAGCGTAATGGACTTTATTTTCAAGGCTCTTATTATTTTCCAAAGGTAAATGAGTTAAAACGAATGAATAAAAATGAGCTTTTAAAAGTTTATATTTTACCTAAATACAAAGCTTGTAAAAATGAATGTATAAGAAAAGCTAATAAGGAAAAAGAAAAATCTGAAAATTATGTTAGGTATGTATATTATGCTAAAACAAAGTTTGGAGATATTATACATCAAGCTTATTCACTTGGTAGATTAGCAGAAAAAATGAATGTAAGTGATAAGGAAATTCAAAAAAGAAAAAACAATAGACCTAAGAATTCTTGGTATGTTGATTTTGAAAAACAAAAAAATACAAAAATTAATCATAATAAAAAATATTATTATGATGCTAGAGATAAAAATGGAAATTTTATAGCCCGTGGTTTTTCTTATAATGATCTTGCTTTAAAGCTTAATGTAAGCTCATGCACTATAAGAAATAGGGTAAAGAATGGATTAAATGGAAAAATTTATAATGATTATAATGTTATCAAAATGTTGGTCGAATAAGAAATAGAAAGGGTTTAGTATGGATAAGGTTTATGTAATTATTCAAAATGATGATGGAGCTAGTGATGGCTTTGGAGATTATGTTACTTTAGTCAGAATATTTACAGATAGAAAGGAAGCTAACAAAAAACTTAAAGAATTAGAATGTGAATATAAAAATAAGCATACAGAAGATAAAAACGAGGATATAAACTATAATTGTATTCATTGTTGTTATGATGATTATGATGAGGATTATGATTATGACGACTATGATGATACTAGATATATCTATAAACTATATGAAATACCTTTGAGTAAAACTGTTGGAAAATATTTAGGAGGTTATGCTGAATTAGATTTATTTTTAATAAAGTTATAAATAGTTTACTAAGAATATTTGTTAAAATTGTTCACTATGTATTTTTAATTTTAGAATATTTACTAGATTTTATTGATAATAAAAGGATAAAAAAATGAGAGAGAAATTTATGTAATGTACAAGGAGAATTAATGCAAGATTTATATGTAGCGTTAGTAAAAGATAAGTTAAAAAGATATGTCTATGCAAAGAATTATATTGAAAATGCTAAAAAACATATTGAAGAACTTGAAGGTAAAAAAGAAGGACAGATAATCTGCCAATATGAAGAAAAACCACCTTTTGGAGGTGTGAAAGATAAAGATAAACTTTTGAATATATTGGCTGAAATAGATTTATATAAAACAAATATTAAGGAAAATGAAAAGATTATAAAGGATATAGATATTTGTAAGGAAGGCATATCTCAAATGGAATGGGAAATTATATTTGAAATATATGGAAAACCTTACAAGTATGACAAGTTAGATTATCTTAAAAATAAATATCATTATTCTACAAGCAAGATTTATAAGCTTGCTAATAAAACATTAGAACATTTTTCATTAAGTTTATTTGGAGATTATTAAAGTGTGGAAAAATCGTGGAAACTTTTGTATGAAAAAGGTGGTATTATAGTAGTGTGGAAGTGGTTAAAAAGAGGTGTGTTTCTCTTAAAGTTTTGATTTATGGTCATTTTTGACCTCCTAAAAATAGATGGATGCTAATTACTTCCTCCATTAATTTTTCTTCTTATAAAATAACGAAAACGACTATAGAAATATAGTCGTTTTTGTTTGTCTAATTTTACATAAGGATAGGTGCTTTAAGTTTTATGGGCTTTAGCTAATAAAGGGTACTAAATTTATTTTACTTAAAGCATGCTGGGAAAATACACGCTGATTTAAATAGTTTGTGGGTGGAAAGAGTGTGTGAATGAAAGATAAATTTGATAAATATAAGAAAAATAATTTATATAAAAAATACAAAAGTAAAAGATGGAGAAAGCTAAGGGAGTATGTGCTTATGAGGGATAAGTATATGTGTCAAGACTCTATAAGATATGGAAAAAGTGTAGATGCAAATACAGTCCATCATATATATCCTGCAAGTGAATATCCTGAATTATTTTATAATCCTGATAATTTGATAAGTTTATCCAACAAGGCACACAATAAAATGCATGATAGAAAAAGTGATGAACTTACTAATGAGGGAAAAGAATTACAAAAAAGATTTGAGGTGAGGATATTTGGAAAATGAAATAGTTGAATGTATGAAGGGAATCGGAACTTATGATGAATCCTTTTATATGAGTATAAACATTCTTGATGGACTATTAAATGATTATGAAATGGCAAGAAATGAATGGGTCAAAGACGGCTGTCAGATGGTTGTGGAACATACAAACAAAAACGGTCAAACAAATATTGTAAAAAATCCTCTATATCAATCTATGGAAAAATTAAGAATGGATATTTTATCTTATTCAAAAGAATTAGGACTTACACCAAGTGGACTTAAAAAATTAAGACAATCCAGCTTTGACAAAGATGATGGAAAAGTTTCAAAAGTTGAAGAAGTCCTATTCAAGTTAAGTAATGGGTGATAAGGTTGAAAAATGAAAATTTAAGAGAGGTAAATAAATATGTAAAAGATATAGTAAAAGGTAAAAAAATAGCTTGTAAAGAATTAAAACAAATTTGTCAAAGGTATATTGATGATAAAAAAAATCCTAAGTTTGTTTTTAGGACAAAAGAAGCTAATTTTGTAATAGGAATAATAGAAAATCTTTTTGAACATATACAAGGAGAAAGTCTTGATGGTAAACCATTAGCTGGAAATAATTTGAAACTTGAACCTTGGCAAAAGTTTATAGTATATAATCTTCTTGGGTTTTATTGGAAAGGAACAAATAACAGAAGATACCAAGAAGCTTTTATTATGATACCAAGAAAAAATGGAAAAACTTCTTTTTCTGCTGCTCTTGCTTTTGCTCTTGGAATACTTGATATGGCTAACAATTCACAAGTTTACATTGTAGGTGCTGTAATAAAACAAGCACTACAAGCTTTTAATTTTATTGTTTCTAATATTAAGGCTTGGGGCGAAAAGGAAAACTTTAAAATACTTGATAACAACAACGAACACTCTATCAAAAGGGAATTTAAAAAAGGATCACTTTCTATAGAAGCTCTTGTTGATAGGGATTCTTTGAATGCTAACTATATAATCATGGATGAGTTACACGAATATAAAAATGCCAGTAAATATGACAGAATGAAAAAGGCAACTAGAGCTTATACTAACAAACTTATAATTGGTATAACGACTGCCGGCGATAATATGAATTCATTTTGTTATAACAGATTAGTATATTGTCAAAAAGTTATAAATAAGAGTGAAAAAACTGGAAAATATGAAATTGAAGATGATAAGCAATTTGTATTTATCACAAAAGCAGACCAAAACGAAGATGGAAGTGTAGATTTTACCAATCCTAAAATTCATGAGATGGCTAGCCCTAATTTTGGTGTATCTATAAGACCTGAAGATATTATGTCCGATGCAATGAAAGCTCAAAATGACCCTCAAACAAGAAAAGAGTTTTTAGCAAAAGACCTTAACGTTTATACATCAAGTTTAAAATCATATTTCAATCTTGAAACATTTAGGTCAAGTGATAGTAAATATGATTGGACTATAGATGAGTTGATTGAGCTTGATATAGATTGGTATGGTGGAGCTGATTTATCGAAAATGCACGATTTGACAGCGGCAGCCCTTGTTGGAACTTATAAGGGAGTTGATATAATTATCACTCATGCTTTTTTTCCTATAACAAGAGCTTATATAAAAGCTGATGAAGACCAGATACCTCTTTTTGGTTGGTTAGATGATGGAAATTTAACTATGACAAATACTGATGTTGTCAATTATGCCGATATAGTAAATTGGTTTGTAGATATGAGAGATCGTGGTTTTAGAATAAAACAAATTGGTTTTGATAGGAAATTTGCTGATGAATTTTATCTTATGATGAAAGATAAGAGCTTTAAAATTGTAGATGAACCTCAATTATATATTAATAAGTCTAAAGGATTTAGAAGAATTGAAAGAAAAGCATTAAGTGGGGAGTTGTATTATCTACATTCAAGTGCTTATGAATATTGTGTAGATAACGTGCATGGAGTTGAAAAAACTGATGATATGATTCAATACGAAAAAATCCTACCTAATTTAAGGATAGACTTATTTGATGCAAGTGTATTTGCCGAAGTTAGGTTAATTAATGATTTATCTAATAAAGAGGTTTGGGAAGACTGGATGAAATAATAGAAAAATAAATATGAAACTAAGTATAAAATATTTTCCTCAAATGGAAAGAGCATATCTACTTAAAAGGGAGCATGGACTGTATGAACAGCATGCTCATTTTTATTCTTATAAAGACGCTGATAGGTGCAGAAAATTGATTGACGCTAATCTTTATCCTAAGAATAAAAAGTATTTTGTAGCTATGAAAAGAATACTTACAGATGAGGAATTTAAAAAGTTAAATAGAAAACCAAGATATAGAAATGTGAACAAGGGTGTTATTAGGAGATAAAATGATAAGAGTATTTGAGGCTTTTGCTGGAGTAGGGACACAAGCTATGGCTTTAAAAAGAATAGGTGTTGATTATGAAGTAGTAGGTATAAGTGAAGTTGATAAATTCGCTTTAAAAAGTTATGAAGAAATACATGGAAAAGTAAATAACTATGGCGATATAAGTAAAATTGATTCTGATAAACTACCAGATTTTGATTTATTTACATATTCTTTTCCTTGCCAAGATATATCAATGGCTGGAAAGCAAGCTGGATTTGATAAGGGCAGTGATACAAGAAGTTCTCTTCTTTGGGAATGTGAAAGAATAATTAGAAATAAAAAGCCTAAATATCTTTTAATGGAAAACGTAAAGGCTTTAACTTTTAAAAAGAACATAGTGGGATTTAATAACTGGTTAAAAATTTTAGAAGATATAGGATATAAAAATCATTGGAAAGTTCTTAATGCTAAAGATTATGGAGTCCCTCAAAATAGAGAAAGAGTGTTCTGTGTATCAATATTAGGCAATAAAGAATATAAATTTCCTGAAAAACAAACACTTAAAACAAGATTAAAAGATGTTTTAGAAGAGGAAGTAGATGAAAAATATTATTTATCCAATGATAGGATTAAGCAACTTGTAAAGATAATCAAAGATGATGATATAAAAGAAAAATCAGTTTATGATGGAAGTGTTAAAAACCCAACGTCTAAAGACATTGCTAATTGTATAACGGCAAGAGATCGAGGTATTGTAAATTATCAATCATCAGGAAATGTGGTTGTTGAACCTAAGATTATCAACCCTTTAAAAGGGAAAACAGGGTATGGGTGGCACTTTGAACAAAATATATATAGTGAAGAATCTATAAGTAGGACTGTTAAGGCAAGTGGAGGTTCGGGAAATACTTTAAAAATAATTCAAACTCATAAGTTGAAAAGTGATAAAAGATATAATCCTGATAGATATAGGGTTTTTGATTCAAATGGAATAAGTCCCACTTTACTAACTTGTCAAGGTGGTGGATTACAACCTTGTATACCAATTAAAAATGGTACAAAGAAAGGTTATCTTGAAGCTTATAGTGGAGATGGTATAGATCTAATTTGTCCTAATTATAAAAACAGAAGAGGTAGGGTTCAAAAAGATAAATCACAAACCTTAACTTGTGATGATAACAGAGGTGTTGTTACAGGTGATTTAAGAATAAGAAAACTTACACCTTTAGAATATTGGCGATTAATGGGAATTGATGATGAAGATTTCTATAAGGCTCAAAAAGTAAATAGTAACAGCCAGTTATATAAGCAGGCAGGTAATGCAATCGTAGTAGATGTATTAGCTGCTATTTTTATGCAATTGTTTAAAGAAAATAGGTAATTAATGTTGAATCTAAGAACTACAAATACAAGAAATAAGAATAGTGAAACCAACGATTATTATGCTACTGATCCTAAAGCAATAGATGAATTATTAAGGTTTGAAGATTTTAAGAAAGATATTTTAGAGCCTTGCGTTGGTGGCGGTCATTTAGCTTATAGACTTAATGATTATGGTTTTTCAGTTAAAGGTTTTGACATCATAGACAGATCTTATCCTAACACAGTGATAAAAAATGCTTTAGATATTGAGAAAAACAATTTGGATATAATTACAAACCCACCTTATAAAAACGCTAAAGAAATTATAGAACATTTAATTCAAGTTAGTGATAAAGGAATAAAAATTGCTTGTTTCTTAAAACTTACATTCTTGGAAAGCGTAAATAGATATGAGTTTTTTAAGAAATATCCTCCTAAAAGAATTTATGTTTTTTCTTACAGAATAAATTGTGCAAGAAATGGTAATTTTGAAAAATACAAAACTATGAAAGCTGTAGCTTACGCCTGGTATGTTTGGGAAGTCGGAAGTTATGAGAAAACTTACATAGATTGGATTAATAAGAAAGTAGGTGATTAATATTGGATTTTTAGATTTTTTTAAAAGGGAGAAAGAATACCCTTATGTTGATGGAAAAAAGGAAGAACTTCAAGCCTTAGCTGCTTGGAGAGTTGATTGTGACGAATATGTTAGGTATTTACCTTACGGTTATAGGTCGATGGCTGACAGTCCTGAAATTAAGGGTGGTATTGAAAAGATTGCTGAAATTATATCTTCTATGAGTATTCAACTTATGAAAAATACTAAAAATGGAGATGTGAGAATTAAGAATGGTCTTTCGAGGTTTGTTGATATTGAACCGTCTTTAAAGATGAATAGGCAACTTTTAATTTCTTGGGTTGTACAAGAGATGATGATATACGGAAATGCTCTTATAATTCCTCATACAAAAAATGGACTTTTTGTTGAATTTGAAACAATTCCTTATGGAGAATATTCCATTGTTGATGATGAGAGAAATCTTAAAAACAATAGGACTTATTATATAAGACTTAACAAAGACAACAAGATATATAAACCAGATGAGGTTTTACACTTTAGGTATAATCCAAATCTTAAAAAGCCATGGATAGGAGAGGGACAAGAAATTTTACTTAAAGATTTAATGGATGGATTAGGTCAAGCAAGGTCAACTGTGCATGACTTTTTGGAAAATCAAATGTTACCTACTGTAATCATTAGTGTTGATTCTTTGCCAAGCGATTTAAAATCATCAAAAGGTCGTGATGAGATTGAAAAAAGATTTATAAAAAGAGCGAAAAACGGTCAACCTTGGATAATACCTACTATGATGAGTGTCGAACAAATGAGACCTCTTACCTTAAATGATATTGGAATTAATGAAAGGGTTGAAATAGATAAGCAAACTGTAGCATCTATTCTTGGTTTGCCAGCATTTTTACTAGGGGTAGGTCAGTTTGATAAGGATGAATATAACAATTTCATAAGAACGAAAATAGCCGTTATTTGTAAAGCTATTGAACAAGAGTTGACTCGAAAATTATTAATCGATGACAACTCTTATTTTGTTTTTAATAGAAAATCCATGCTTTCTTATGACCTTGACACTTTAGGCAGCTTGTATATGGATTTATTTGAACATGGAATAGTTACTGGTAATGAAGTTCGTGATGTCATGGGAATGAGTCCACTTGATGGTTTAGATGAACTGTTGATTTTGGAAAATTATATTCCTGTAGATAAGAGTGGAGACCAAGAAAAGTTGAAAGGTTCTGATAAAGATTCTGATGATGAGAAAGGAGGTAAGGATGGAGAAGAAAATTCAGTACAGAACGAACAAGATTAATTTTCGTGAAAAAGAAGATAACAAGGAATTAAGAATCGAAGGATATTTTGTAGTGTATGACGACGAAACTATGCTTTGGGATGGAGTATATGAAAAAATTGACCGACACGCTTTTGATGGAGAGCTTGAAAAAGATATAAGAGCTTTGATAGGACACGATATGGAAAAGGTGTTAGGTCGAACAAAAAATAAAACACTTACGCTTAAAAGCGACGACAAGGGCTTATGGGGTTCTATTTTGATTAATAGAAATGATCCAGAAGCCCTTTCTTTATACCAAAAAGTAAAAAGGGGCGATGTTGATAAGTGTTCATTTGGTTTTATTCCAACTGATGAAGAAAGCGAAAGTAGAGATAACGGAACTCTATTTACTGTTAAAAAATGTGACCTTATCGAAGTTAGTGTTGTTGCTTTTCCTGCTTATGAAAACACATCTATAAGTGCTAGGAAAAAAGATTTTGAAAAGAAACGTGAAGAATTTAGAAAGTCTAAATTAAAGGAGAAATTGAATGAAGTTAAAAATCTTAATGCTTAAGAAAAAGCTTGAAGAAAGAAAAGCCAAATTAGAAAAAGTGAATGAAAACCTTGAAGAATTTAAAACAAGAGAAGTCGAACTTGAAGAAACAATCAGTGAGTTAGATGAAAACTCTACTGATGAAGAACACGAAGCTGTTAATGAAGAAATCGACAAGCTTGAAAGTGAAAAGAAAGAAAAATTGGAAGAGAAGAAAAATCTTGAAGATGAGATTGAAGAAATTGAAAAATCTATGTCTGAACTTGAAGAAGATACCGTCGAAGAAGAAACAGAAGAAACGAATGAAGAAAGAAAAATTGAAAAGAAAGAAGTTGAAAAAAGAGGTGGTTATATGAATTTATCTAATATGAATTATGCTGATATGAATAAAAGACAAAGAGTAGGAAGAATACTTGAAAAAGATGAGAACGTAGAGTTTTTCAGAAATGTTACTAACTTATATTTTAAAAGAGATGCTGCTCTTGCTGGAATGACTAAAGATACTGCTGGTCTTATGATTCCTGATGATGTTTATTATGAAATAAACCAAAGAATAGGGGACTATGGTTCTTTATACAATGTTGTTAGAAAATTAAATTTAGTTGGTAAAGCTAGAATTATAATGAACGCTGGTACTCCAAAAATGTATTGGACTGAAAAATGTGAACCATTAAAGGAAACAACACTAGGAGAATTAAATTCTGTTGAACTTGATAACTTTAAGCTTGGTGGATATTTATTCTTATGTGAATCATTCGTACAAGATGTAAATGAAAATAAACATCACTCAATTACAATTGCCGATTATATTATAAATGAATTTGCTAAGGCTATTGCACAAGCTTTAGACGAAGCAATCTACAATGGTAAGGGTGCGGCTGAAAAACAACCTGAAGGAATTACAAGTGCTGTTAAAACTACAAAGAAAGTTACAAGTATATTGGAACTTTTGGGTGTTATAGGCGATATAGATGTTTTATTCTATGAACATAATGCTCCACAAGGAACTATCACAGTTGCTGGAAATAGAAAAACACTTTATAAATGGATTTATCCTGAAACATGGGGAAAAGATTCTAATGGAAAACTTGTATATGGAATGGGAAATACTCTACCAGATGGAACTAGAATTGAAACATCAAATGTAATTCCTGATGATGAAATTGTAGTAGGAGATTTTAACCAATATATACTTGGTATTAGAAAAGATATGACTTTTGATACTAATGATAGACTTCAATGGATTGAAGAAAATATTGGTTATAAAATTAGAGGAAGATATGACGGTAAAGTTATAAATCCTAAAGCTTTTTCAAGATGTAAATTTGCTGCTCCAACAACTACACCTACTGGAGCTTAATTAATATAAAATGAAAAACGCTGAAAAAATAGATTCCCTCACAACTTTGGTAAAACAAAGGGAGGGAATTTTAAATAGTGTTCAAGATGAGTACATTAAAGCAATTGTTGAAGGTGTGATAAAAGAACTTGAAAAACAACATGGAATAAGTGTCAATCTTGATGATATGGATATATTTATGCTTATTGTTGATATGGCAAGTTTTAGATATTCCAACCGTGATTCTATTGAGGGTTTTCCTAAACATCTTGAATATAGGTTGAGAAATTTTTATATTAATAAGTCTAATGATATAGAAGGAGAATAAAATGACCTATGATGATATAGTTATTTTATTTAATAAAACTAAAGAGGAAAAAGATAAGTTTGGAAATACTCATTTTATTTTTGATAAATCTTCTATAAGTCAATCCTTTTGCCATGTGAGAGATATTGGTCGTGAAGAGTTTTACCTTGGAAAAAACAATAGATATAAACCATCAAAGGTTATAACTATGAAAACTAGTCAATATGAAGGTGCTCAATACATGATTATTGGTAAAAGTATGGATCTTGAAAAAGACTTAAAAGATTTTGTCGACAATGATGAAGTCAAGTTATTTAAACTTATAAGAACTTATTCTCCATCATCACTTATGCTTGGTCGTAATGAGAAAAAAATAATTGGAGCTTACAAACCAGGTCGTGATGATGTTGAAATAGTGCTTGAAGAACAATATGGAATACCCAAAACTGAAATAAGAGAACAAGTTAAAAAAATCTTTGGAAGTGATGAAAATTGAAAAGTTTATCAGAACAATTAAAGGAAATTTTAAAAGATGAAACTTTGGAAACTAGAAAAAAAATAGAAGAAGTAGCAGATCAGTCTAGTGAATACGGATTAAAGCTTATTAAAAAAAGAAGTCCAAGAGATAGGAATAGAAAAAGTAATAGGACTGGTAAAAAGCGTTATGCAAGTGGTTGGAGAGATGAAAAAGAATATGTAGGTGGTTTTATAATGAAACACACTTTACACAATGTGAATGAACCAACTCTAACTCATTTACTTGAAAACGGACACGTTGTTAAAAATCAGTTTGGAACTTATGGAAGAGCTGAAGCAATTCCTCATATTGAAAGAACTGAAAAAGATACTGCTGATTATTTTGAACAAAATGTTATTAGGAAATTAGAAAAATGACAAAAAATCCAATGGAAATATTTAAAGATTTTGAACTTGAGATAGACCATGGGACTATTAAAAAGAGTGAACCTCCATTTTTAGTTTATCGTGGTAAGGGTAGTTCAAATTTTAATGCAGAAGATAAAGTTTATTATAGTGTTTATGATTACACAATTGAATATTATTTTATCTATAAAAATGAAGAAATGGAAAAAGCTATCGAAGAAAGATTTGATAGGGAAAATATAATGTGGGATAAGTCATCAGATATATTTATCGAAGATGAAAATATGTTTGTGATTTATTACAGCATTTAATACTTAAAAAAGAATAGATTATAAAATTAGTGTTTTACGAAAGTAAGACACTTTTTTAATACAAAAAATTAAGGAGATATAAATATGGCAAATGAAAACAAAGTTAAATTTGGTTTAAGAAACGTACACATATTCCCAATTGAAGATGAAAATGATACAAAAATTACTTATGGAAAAGTTATTAAGTTACCTGGAGCTGTAAATTTATCATTATCAATCGAAGGAGATGAGAATACTTTCTATGCTGATGATATACCATATTACAGCACATTTTCAAACAATGGTTATTCTGGAGATTTGGAGATAGCTAAAATCACAGATGAATTTATTGTTGGAATATTGGGTCAACAAAAAGATGACAATGGGGCAATAATTGAATCAATTAATGATAAAATAAAACCTTTTGCTATGGCTTTTGAGTTTCAAGGTGATGTAAAGGCTACAAGAAATATTTTATACAAAGTTACTGCATCAAGACCAAGTGCTGAACATTCAACAATTGGAGAAACTAAAGAACCTCAAACGGATACTTTATCAATAAAAGCTATTGCTAGAAGTAATGATGGAAGAATTAAGGCAAAACTCTATGAAGGTCAAACTGGATACGATACATTTTATGACAATGTGTATGAAGGAAAGATAACAAGTGAAAGTACTGGACAATAAGGTTAGGAGTTAAAATTGCAAAAAACAATAGAAATTAATGGCAAGAAGGTGGACTTTAAGTTCACTCTTGCCGCTTTTTATATATTTAAAAATCAATTTGGTTATGACGCTATGAATAAAATTGTCCCTATGATTGGGGAAATTATGACAGGTCTTGATTTTAGTGTCTTACAAAAGAAAAAGGTAGAAACAGCAGAGTTTTATGAAATGCTTGGGGAAAGTTTACAAAATACTTTTGGTTTTGAAATGGTCGATATTTTAAATTTCATTTGGGCTTTTGCTAAGTGTGGAAATAACGAAATAGAAGATCCCATATCTTGGTACTCAAGTTTTGAAGAATTTCCAATTATAGATGTGATGAAAGAATTTATACCAGCTCTTATGGAGTCTTTAGGAAGTAAAAAAAAATTGACGAAGAAGAATACGGAAGTGAAGATTCAAAGGAAAACAAAGAAACAAGAGTAGATACAGATTTACTGTTTCAAAGTGGTCTTATGTGCAAGATGGATTTTGAAATGATTAGTCAAATGACACCTGGTAATTTGGTCGATTATATCTTATCCTACAACGAATACCAAGGAAAAGTGAATGGAAATGGAAAGAAAAAAAGAAAAGTCCGTCTTGCTACACAAGCGGACTTTGATAATTTTTAAAAGTTTGGAGGTGTAATTTATGGCTAGAAAAGTCAGAGGTATAACAATTGAATTTAGTGCTGATATGACAAAGTTTGAAAAAGCTATGAATGAAGCCTACAGTAAAGGTCGAAGTCTTGAAAGACAGATGAAAGATATTAACAGACTTTTAAAGGTTAGACCTGATGATAAAGGACTTTATACCCAAGCTTTTGCTACTTTAAGTAAACAAATAGAAGTGAGTGAAAAGAAATTAAAAGAATTAAAAGCAGCTTACACAGTGGCGGTAAAAGAATTTAACGAAGGAAAAATCGGAGAAGAAGCTTTATTTGCCCTTCAAAGAGATATAAAAGCTACTGAAAATGATTTAAAGAAATTTTCTAAATCTTTTGATGAATTAAGAAAAAAATCAAGCACTTTTGAAGAATTAAGGGCAAAAATTAGCAAGGTTGATGAAAGTCTTAAAAAGAATAAGGATTTATTAAGTGATGTAAATAAAGCTTTAAAACTTGATCCGAAAAATATTGGTCTTGTTAAAAATCAGCAAGATTTATTGTCAGATTCTATATATGAAACTAAGAAAAAAATCGATTTATGTAGGCAAGCTCAAAGCGAACTTGTTAAAGAATTTAATAAAGGGAATTATTCAAAAGATGAATACACACAAAAGTATGCCAAGTTAAGAACAGAGATAATAAACGCAAAAGAAGAAATGAGAAAACTTGCTAAAGAAAGTGATATTACAAGTATAAAACTTAAAAATGCAAGTGAAAAATTTTCAAGTGTTGGTAATAGTCTTAAAAATGCTGGGGATTGGATGACAAGAAGAGTTACTCTACCAATCACAGGAGCTATGACTCTTGCAACAAAGGAAGCAATAAGTCTTGAAAATGCTATGGCTGGAGTTCGTAAGACTACTGATATGACTGATACTGAATTGAGGCAAATGGAAGATACATTTGTGAGTATGAGTAAAACTACACCTGTTACTGCTAAAGAGCTTGCAAACATTGGGGAAATGGCAGGACAACTTGGTATTAAGAAAGAAAATATTGCTGAATTTTCTAAGGTTATTTCTGATTTAACTATTGCGACAAACCTTACCGCCGAAGAAGGTGCGAAAGATTTGGCAAGGTTTATGAACATAACTGGACTAACTCAAGATAAGATTTCAAATCTTGGTTCTGCTATCGTTGAACTTGGTAATAATTATGCTACAAGTGAAAATGAAATTGTACAAATGGGTTTAAGGCTTGCTGCACAAGGTAAGATTGCAGGATTAACAGAAGCTCAAATAATGGGTATAGCAACCGCTTTAAGTTCAGTTGGTTTAAAGGCTGAACGTGGTGGTACATCATTTTCAAGAATCATGATGATGATGAATAGTGCTGTATTGTCTACTAATGAAAGAATATCGGTATTGAACGATATGCTTGAAGGAACGGGATATACCGTTGATGATGTTAAAAATGCTATACAAAAAGGTGGTAGTGATGGAAAAGCAGCTTTAGATGAAATAGGCGAAGCTGTTGGAATGACTGCTGATGATTTGAAAGTTATGGTTACTGATACTAAAAATGCTAGTGATAAATTAAAAACTTTAGCTGATGTATCGGGGATTAGTGCTGAAGAATTTGCCAATAAATGGAAATCTAATCCTAAAGAAGCAATTGATTTGTTTATTAAAGGTTTGTCTAGAATGCAATCCGAAGGTAAAGATTTAGGCGGAGTCTTTAAAGAATTAGGTGTAAGTGGTAGACAAGATGTCGACACTTTACAACGTTTGGCAGGTTCTGCTGGTTTAGCAGGTAAGGCAATGGATGATTCGACAAAGGCTTTTGAATCTAATGTTGCTTTACAAAAAGAAGTTGAAATCTTTAGTAAAACCACTGGCAATCAATTAAAAATCCTTAAAAATGAATTTATAGCTTTAGGACTTAAAGTTGGTAAAGTATTGATTCCTGTTTTAAGAGATGTTGTTGATTGGTTGAAAGGTTTAGCTGAAAAGGCTGAAAATATGAATCCTAAGACAATTGAAATGTTTGTGAAAGCTTTATTAGGACTTGCTGCTGTTGGACCAATTGTCGGAGTTGTTGGTCGACTGCTTACAAGTTTAGGTAGTGTAGCAGGATTTGTAGCTAGTGTATCAGGAGAGCTTGCAGCACTTAATGCTGGATTTGGAACAAGTGCAACTACTGCTGGTTTATTTGCAAAAGGACTTGGAGCTTTGGGACCATTATTAGTACCACCTCATGGACTTGTTATTGCTGGAATTTTAGCAGGTGTTGGTGTACTTATTGCTTTAAATAAACACATGAGTGAAAGTGCAATCCAAACTGATATATTTGGAGATAAGGTCAGCGAAGGAACTAAAAAAGCTGTTGGTGGATTCCTTGAATTAAGTGATGAGACTGAAAGGTCTTTAACAAGTTTAAAGGCAACAGGGGAAGTTGTAAGTCAAGAAACGGTTGATAGTATTGCAGGTAATTTTGAAAATATGGGCGGTCAAATATCCAAAAAGATTGATGAGAGCAAACAACCTGCTATTGATTCTTTAACACAAATGTATACCGACATGGGAACTATTCAAGATGAGGAAACAATCAATCTTATCAATAAAGTTGGAAGTACTTATGATGGTATAAAACAAAAAACGGAAGAAGGTCAAGCAAGAGTAAGGCAGATTCTTGAAACTGCTAAGAATGAAAAAAGAACTCTAACTGAACAAGAACAATACGAAATAGCAACAATTCAATATCAAATGAAAGATGATGGTATTAGGATTCTTTCTGAAAGTGAGGAAGAATATTATATAATCCGTCAAAGAATGAAAGATCAGGCTGGAGAATTATCAGCTCAACAGGCTGGTAAGTTAGTTGAAGATTCTATAAAAACAAGAGATGAAACTATAGCAAAAGCCGAAGAAGAATATAATGAGCGTTTAAGAATAGCAGCACAACTTGAAGCGGATGGAAGTGCTGAAAGTGCAAAACTTGCCCAAAAAATCAAAGATGATGCTAAAACTACTAGAGATGAAACTATTGCAAAAGCTGAAGAAAGACATGAAAAGATAGTTAGTGAAGCGAAGGCTCAAGCTGGAGAACATGTTAATGAAGTTGACTGGGAAACCGGGCAAGTAAAAACTAAGTGGGAAACTGCTTGGGATAGTGTTAAAACAAGTTTTGAAAATGGCTGGACTAGCACTAAAACATTTTTTGGTAATATGAGAAGGGATTTATTAGATCATCTGGAAAATGCTCAAAGAAAACTTGATGAACTTAAATCTACAGTGAAAAGAAAAGGTAAGGAAATCATCGAAGGTTTTATCAATGGAATGATAAAAAAATGGACTGATAGAGCAACAGGGTTATGGGATCTAATAGCTGATACTATTAATGGAATTGTTGAACATGTTAAAGATATGTTTGATTTTACTTTACCTATGCCAAGAATACCTAGTCCTGTAATTCATTGGGAAACTCATAGTGTTTTGGGTATGGATTTTTCTATTCCAAGTGGAATTTCATGGCACAAAAAAGGTGCTATTTTCACTAGACCTACATTATTTGCAACTGGTAGTGGTTTTCATGGAGTAGGAGAAGCAGGAGCAGAAGCTGTTTTACCTATTGAAAAACTTGATGGAATTGTGGCTAATGCAATGATTAAAGCTGGTGGAGGTAACAACGGAGTTACTATTACAGGTAATACTTTTAATGTTCGTGAAGAAGAAGATATTGAAAAGATTGCAAGAAAGTTATACAGACTAATTGAAAGTAAGAAAAGGGGTGTTGGTCTTGGCTAGACTTTTTGAAAATAGTTTAATTTTTAATGGAGTTGAATTTGGTAAGTTTGGTATTATTGAAAAGATTGACAGACCTTTTTTGACTCCTATGAATATTATTGAAAAAGATATAAATGGTAGAGATGGGGTTTTATATAAAACTTCTTTATTTGAACCTCTTACTATTACCATTTCTATTAGACTTTATAATAGTGTAAGACGAAAAATTGATGATATGATTTTTGATTTAATGGAGATGATGTATAGTAAGAAGTTATCTCCATTAAATTATAGAAGAAATAGGGTTTGGTATGATGCTGTTCTTGTTGGTGTAAATTCTTATGAAAAGTTTAGAAATGAACGTGCTTATATGGATCTAGTTTTTAAAGTACCAAGTGGTCTAGGTAGGAGTGAATATAGGAATGATTATTATAAGAATTTTACAAGCAAGGAAATTTCTTTAAATTCTGTTTTACCTATCAAGGGGATTTTTACTTTTACTGGTTCTTCTAACAAAATAACAAACGTTAGAACGGGAGAATTTATTGAAATTCTTTCTGGTACAAGTCAAAATTTTGTTATTGATTGTGAGAAAGAAATTGTTACTTTTAAAGGAAATAGAGCAATGGATAGGTTAAATCCTTATTCTGATTTTTTTGAGATAAGAAATGGAGATATTATAAAGGCTACTAATCCCGTAAGTTTAGAGTTTTACGAAAGATACTTATATGATAGGTGATGTAAATGTTAATGTTATATGACAGAGATGAAAAACTTATAGCTTCTTTAAAATACAATAAGATTGAAAGAAAGAGAGAACTTAATGGACTTAATAATTTAGAGTTTGAAACATCTAAAGAAGTTGAGTATGGACAAAGAACATTGTTTAAAGATAAAAAAGGTTTATGGAATGAGTATATAATTTTTGATTATTTTAAAAATCATGAAAATAATGATGTTACTTATTCTGTTTATTGTGAAGATTCTACAAGTGAGTTGTATTGGTATTTTATTGATGATTTGAAACCTAGAAATGCGACTTGTTCTAGTGTTTTAAGAAGACTACTTGAAAGAACAAGGTTTGAAGTTGGATATGTTGATGATTTTCCTAAAAAATCTTTTAATCTTTATAGAGAAAGTGTTAAGTCTTGTTTATGGAAAATACTTGATGTGTATGGAGCTGAAATAAATGTAAGAATTGTTGTCGATAAGATAGGAATAATACATAGGTATATTGATTTAAGAAAAAGAATAGGTCGTGATGTTGGCAAAAGATTTACATATAAGAAAGATATAGGAAGTATAAAGAAAACTACATCTATTAAAGATTTATGTACTGCTTTACATGGTTATGGTAAGGGAGAAGAAATTGTAAAAGAAGACGGTACACCATCTAGAAATGATAATAAAATAGGTGGTGGGGACTATGGTAGAAAGATTGATTTTTCTGAAATAAATGCTGGAAAAACTTATGTTGAAGACAATGAAGCAAGGCTTAAATATGGACTTGGTAAAGAAAGGAAACATATATTTGGACAAGCTGATTTTTCTGATTGTGAGGATAAACATGAGTTATTAAGGCTAACAAAAGAAAGACTTAAAGAAGTTTCTAAACCTAAAATCACTTATGAACTTAAAGTCGAAGATATATCAAGATATGATGGATATATTGGAGAAGGAGTTGACCTTGGAGATACTGTTTATGTGATTGACAAGGAAATTGACACAAGGGTTCAAACAAGGGTTATTTCTATAAAAGACAATCCTATTGAAGAGATTGAAGATAGTGAGATTGTACTAGGAAATTTTATTAAAGACTTATCTGATAATCTTGTTGCTTATGAAAAATTGAAATCCACATTTGAAAATGATAGGAATAAATTTAATAAAGAACTTGATAAACTTGCTAATGGAGTTAAAAGCTCTTATATGCAAAAAATCCTTGAAAAGTTTAATAATGAACTCAATGAAACTGGCGGTTGGGTTTATGCAGAAGAAGGAGAGGGTTTACTTATCCTTAATGCACCGAAAGAGGGTAATCCAACACAAGCAATTAATCTTAAAGGTGGTAAAATTGCTATAGCTAATCACAAAAACGCTGATGGTTCTTTTGCTTATGAAACTTTTGGTGATGGAGATGGTTTTACTGCTAATTTAATTCGTGCTGGTGTTCTAAGAGGTGGTAAGGTGTTTTTTAATCTTGAAGATGGTACGTTTTTAATAGGAAAAAATTCTAATGATTATTCTATGTATTGGGATGGTGGAACACTACATTTAAGAAATACTGATATTGACTTGTCTAATAATTATCAAATACAAAACATCAATCATAATATAAATAATCTTGAAAATCAGCATTCCATCTTATCAGATAGAACCGATAAGGGTTTTAATGATATAGGAGTTAAAATTGAAACTGTTGATAAGAAAGTAGATATAGTAAGTCAAGATTTTAAAGTTGGTCAAGGAAAATTTGAATCTACTATTAATGCAAAAATGGAAGGGCTTTCTAATGTTGTTGAAAATACAAGGGTAAGTCTTGATGGGAAAATTGAAACTTATAATAGTAATAATCTTAAAACAATAGGGGATTTGAAATCAAAAATCAGTCAAACTGAAAGTTCTATTACAAGTAGTGTTTCAAGTCAAATTAAGATTGTGAATGATAAGATTGATAGTAAGGATTCAAGTTTAAGATCATATGTACAAAATAATTATTCAACAAAAACACAAACTGCAAACTTAATTGAAAGCAAGGTTTCTAGTGTTTCTAATTCTGTTTCAAGTTTAGGAAGTAGGATTTCTAACGCTGAATCAAAAATCAGTCAAACTGCTAATGAAATTTCAAGTAAGGTTTCTAAAGATGGAATAATATCGGCTATTAACCAATCGGCTGAAAGCATTAAGATAAAAGCTAGTAAGATTAATCTTGACGGAAATGTGAACTTGACAGGGACTTTTACTACTTATGATAATTATGGAAAAACTGTATTGGAAAATGGTGAATTAAGGTTTTATAAGGGTTCAAGTCTTGTCGGATCAATATATGTTAATTCAAATGGCATGATTGTGCACGCCAGTAATTTTTCTTTTAGTACTGGAAATACCTTTATAGATTTTGATGATTATGGTATTGTTATCAGAGCTGTAGGAAGTGGTCAAAGTGTTAGAATATATGATGCTGTTTTATACAGCCCTGAAATACTAAATCCACGTTGATACGATAAATAATAAAAGGATGAAACATGAAATTAAGAAATAAAGAAATATATAATGTGAATGGAATATTAAATAACTTGTTTGAAAATAAAATGTCTTCTAAACTTGCTTTCAAACTTTATAAGATAAAGAAAAAAATTGAGGATGAGGTTATTATCATTCGAGAAAGTTTGAAAGGTAAAGAAGATGATAAAAAAGAAGTAAGCGAAGTTTTAAATATGGAAAATGAAATAGATATTGAAAAGATAAAAGCGTCTGAATTGGAAGAGTTGAAGTTATCCATGCAAGACGTTTTTTATTTGGAAGCAATAATTGATTTTGAGGAGGGAAAAGATGAGTAAATTTATTTGTGATGAAAAGAAATATCTTGTATGCAGAACAAGTGAAGAAGGTCGAGAAGATTTAGCTCAAATTGATGAATATTCTGGAAATATTTATTGGATAGGTGAGATGAATAATATTTATAAATTCAAAACTATTGAAGATGCTAAGGCTTTTAAATTATCTCAAGAAAATTTGAGCAAAGCTATAGGAAAAAAATGGAAATTTGAGATATTGGAAGAGCACAGTGTGGTTAGCAAGGGTGAATAATCATGATTAACAATGATAGTAAATATATTTTTGAAACAACCAGGGGAGATGATTTCAATTTATATATATTTATAGACAAAATACCAATGAATAATGCAAGAACATTAACTTCAACCATAAGAAGAAATGAAGATGCAAGTGAGAAAATAAGTTCTTCTTGTTCTGTTTCTGGTAGTGGAAAATATGTGATTAAATTTAGTTCTAGTCAAATGAAAAATCTTTATGGAACTTATGCTATTGATATTGAATTATCAGATGGAAATTCTAATGGTAATCGTAAAACTTTAGTATTAGGAAGTCTTATTGTAAATAAAGATGTGACTTATTAGTGAGGTGGTTTGATGAGTGATTATAAAATATTGGTAAATTCTTATGATGATCATACATTGGCTGTTGAAGTTGGAAGGCTTGCTAATAATCTTGAAGAATTAAAAATGAAAATATCCAATGTAAAGAAAGAAAATGGAAATACTGAAATAACTTTTTCTGACGGACATAAGATTAATATTAAAGATGGAGATACGCCTACAATTGATAAGAATGGATTTTGGATTATAGGTGGTCAATCTACTGGAGTTAAGGCAAGGGCTGAATTATCTTTTAAAGAATTGAGTCCACAAGAAAAACTATCAATAAAGGGAGATAAAGGAGATCCTTTGAGATGGGAGGATTTGACTTATGAACAAAAAGCAAGTCTTAAAGGAGATAAAGGAGACACTGGCGAGGCTAGTAGGGTTATTGAAAGTAAGGTTGACAATGATGGTAATACTTTAATTACCTTTAATGATAAGTCTACAGCTAAGATTAATCGTGGACCTAAAGGAGATAAAGGAGACACTGGAGATAAAGGAGACACTGGAAAAAAAGGAGATACAGGAGAAGCTAGTAGGGTTTTAAAGACTGATTATGATAGTGAAGGTAATACTTTAATTACTTTTAATGATCAAACCACTGCTAAAATAAACCGTGGTAAGACCGGTTTAAAAGGGGATAAAGGAGATTCTACTACAACTTCTTCTATAACAAAGAGTGGACTCACTACTACCGTTAAATTCACTGATGGCAAGAGTATGCAAATACAAGATGGTAAGAGTGTGAATGTATCATCTAATAAGATTCTTGATGATGGAAATACGGAAATAACCTTTAGTGATGGTAAGAAAGTTATTGTTAAGAAAGGTCAAGATGGAAGTGTTAAGTTTGATGAACTAACAGAGGAACAGAAAAAATCACTACAAGTTGATGTAGTAGACGATTTAACAACTGGAGGTAGTGATAAGGCTTTGTCGGCTGAACAGGGGAAGAATCTATTGAATATAATTACAAAATATCATCCTGATGCTATTCCTCCTAAGATAATGACAGCTGTAATAGACCAATCAAATTCTAATCCTTTAACTTGTATTACTTATGAAGATGACGCAAAGATGATGGAAAAGGGAAGTCCTGAATGGGATGATTTTTTCCAAAGTCAATTAGTCTTGTTTAAGGATGGTAAGGAAGTTAGAGAACTTGAAGATTCTGAACTGAATGATTTAAAACCTGAAGACGGGGATGTCATGGTAAGATTTCCTAGAAAAGGGCTTAGGATAAAAACAGTGGGAGAAAAAGTTTATGTATCTATGACAAATAAGACTAATGATCCTGATTTTAAATACTATGCACACTCTAGAGGTGATAGTCCAAGAGATGCTTTTTACCTTGGTGCTTATCTAGGATATGAAGAGAGTGGTAAATTAAGGTCAATTACAAATGTAGAACCTGTTACAAATAAAGGCTTTAATAGTTTTAGACAACTTGGTCAGGCTGTAGGTAATGGTTATGAAATATCGGGGTTTTATCAATTAACCTTTTTGCAAGCTATGTATGTACTGAAATATGGCAATCTTGATTCACAAACCGCTATTGGTAAAGGTCTAACGGATGGTGGTGCTGGTGGCACAAATACAACTGGTGTGACAAATAGCAGGGGTATTGATTATGGTACACAGTCTTTCACTGAAAGAATGAGATTTCAATATTTGGAAGATTTTTGGGGTAATAGATTTTGGGCTATAGATGGCATATATTCTGATTCTTCCTGTACTTTACTTACAACCACAGATAAATTTGATGATTCATATAACAGTTATCTTGATACTGGAGAAAAAGGTACTGAAAAATCGGGTTATTTGTCACAAGTATTTGGTACGAGTGAATTAGGATTTATCGGAAAAACATTTACTGGTAGTTCATCTTCATATTATTGTGATAATTCTAGTACAAGAAGCGGAAAAAATATGTTTTTTGGTGGTGGTATTTCTAGTAAAACTTATTCGGGTGCTTTCAATTGCATGTTGAGTTTTACTAGTAGACCTCATACACAATTATCCGCACGCTTAATGTTCCTTTAAAAAGAAAGGTTGTTATATGAAAAAGTTAAAAGATGTAATTGGCTCAAAGGAAGCTAGCAAAGATCTTATTATAGGAAAAGATACTGTATACATTCATTCTAATGTTAGAGTTTATGAAGATAAAAGCGAAACGGGCGAGGAAGAAAAATCTGAACTTTATATTTATGATGAAGTGCAATTTTCTTTACATGAGTATTTAGAATTAAAACAACAAGAGATTGACCTAATTACAAAGGCTCAAAACTCTACTGAAGATTTGTTACAAGAAATAATACTTAAAATGTATGAAGTGTAGAAAGGGGGTGAAAGAATGAAAATAGTTGAATTTTTGGCTTATAGGATAACTGTGGGTTTACTTGAATTTAAAAATGTGCCTACACCATTAAAGGACAAGGTTAGGGTGGAGTTAGAAAAACTTGGATTGGGTTTTCTAGCTGAATAATCAAGGGAGCAAAGGCTCTCTTTTTTTATATAAAAAATCCGAAAGGAAGTGAGATAATTGTGTTTGAATTAGCAAAAGCAATAAGTGAATATGGAATATTAATAGTAATAGCAGGTTTATTTTTATATTTCTACATTTCAGACAGAAAAGCTTGGCAAAAAAACCAGGACAAGCAATTTGAAAGAAGTAATGAGATAAACGATAAACTAACGGAAATAATTGCAAAAAACACGTCAAGGTTGGATTTGCACGAAACAAGTTTGAATAAACATTCTTGCGACACCAAGCAAAGCTTTGATGATTTAAATTCTAGGGTGGATAGGATTGATGATAAGATTGACTTATTACAGTCTACAACAAAGGAATTAGCAACAAAGGCAATGGCAGAGGAAATAAAGGAAGAAGTGAGAAGTTTAAAACGATAGGGGACTAGGTAAAATCTAGTCCTTTTTTAGTACACATAAATTAACACGAAATAGTAAAAGTGTTGAAATCTCAATAAATGAATTTCACAAGAAACTTCACAAGGAGGTATAAATGAGTAATAGTAGTTTAGTAAATTTAGTAAGTTACAGTCCTAATCATAGTGGAAAAAGGGAAAATCGAATTACAAAAATAGCTATACACCATACAGCGGGTGTTTTAACTGCAGCTGGTATTGGTAGTGTTTTTAAATCTACATCTAGGAAAGCGTCTTGTAATTATGGAATAGGAAATGATAACAAGGTAGTGCTAGTTGTAGATGAAGTAAACAGAGCGTGGACAACTTCTAGCTCATGGTGCGATAACCGTGCTGTAACAATAGAAGTTTCTAACTGTCAATATGGTGGTAATTGGCTTGTATCGGATAGAGTTTTGAATACTCTTATAGATTTAGTTACAGATATATGTAGACGTAATGGAATTAAAAATTGTACCTATACTGGTGGCACAGATGGAGTTTTACAAATGCACAAATGGTATGCTCAAACATCTTGTCCTGGTCCATATCTTGCTAGTAAATTTACTTATATTGCACAAGAAGTAAACAAAAGATTAAAAGGTGGAAAATCTACAAGTACATCTAATCTTTATAGGGTTAGAAAAACTTGGAGTGATAGTAAAAGTCAAAAAGGAGCTTTTAAGGGTTTGGATTCTGCCATAGATTTGGCAAAGAAAAACGGATATAAGGTTTACGATTATGAGGGAAACCAAATTTATCCAGAAGTTAAAAAAGTAAGTGCAAGTTCTTGTACAAGTTCTAATAATACAAGTCCAAAATTTATAAAATTCGAAAACTGGACTGGAGTTACACAAGATGTTTGTAATGTTAGGTCAGCACCAAACACAAGGGCAGAGATTGTTGCACAATATCAAAAAAATAAACCAATACATTATGACCAAGTCTGGGAGGGTGATGGTTATAGATGGATATCCTACATTGGAGCAAGCTCTGGTAAGAGGAGATATGTTGCTTTTAGGAGATTAAGTGGAGATACTACACCTTGGATTAAATTTTAGGGTGTAATTAGCGTATAATAGGGTATAATAAATATAACAATTTATTTCCCATTTGTACCTAAAGGTGCAGATACTAAGCGATTACATAAGTAGTCGCTTTTTTAGTTTAGAAAAAGGAGATAATATGGATAATAACTTAAAAATATTTATAATAGGTATGCTAGCAGTTTTGATTGTATATAGCATAATTACTTTTCTTAATTATAGTAAAGAATGTACAAAAGAAATAAAAAATGAAAAAATAAGCTTTGCTTTAGATAGGTTAGATAGGATAATAAGAAGAGCTGTAGGGGCAGCTAATCAAGTTGTAGTTAATAATGCAAAAGAAGATGGGACTTTCACAGCATCTTATGGTAAAAAAGTAAAAGATGAGGTTTTTGAAACAGTTTTAAAAGTCCTTGGAGATGAGGGGAAACAACTTCTGAATGAAGCCCTTGGGGATTTAGATAAATATATATCCGACGGGATTGAAGATGAAGTTGATAGACGAAAATAGTATAATATTAATGACAGGTAGACAATATATAGTGTTACCGAATTTCTACATTGACCACTGGCTTTTGGCTGGTGGTCTTTTTTTTATTTGCGGTATAATATATGTATCCGAATAGCACGAAAGATATTTAAAATTTCCCGCCTTTTATGGTGGGATTTTTTTGTTAAAGTATAATAAAATTAAGGCAATACCTTTAAGCTACCTATTCATTGGGTGGCTTTTTTTGTATATTTTATGTTTGTTGTTTGTTTTATATAAATTGGCTTATTTATTATATTTATGTTGTATATATTGACAATGTAAATATAATATGGTATTATATAATTAACAAAAGGAAATAAACAATGATTAAAAAACAAGGAGAAAAACAATGAATAAGGTTATTAATGGTAAAAGATACGACACAGAAACAGCAGAACTTGTTGGAGAATGGACTAATGGACACAGATACGGTGAGTTTCAATACGAATGTGAAAAACTTTATAGAAAAAAAACAGGGAAATTTTTCTTATATGGTTCAGGTGGTGCAATGTCAAGTTATGCAGTCCCTTCTGGAAATAGTAACTGGACTGGTAGCTCCAAGATAACACCTTTAACTTTAGATGAAGCGAAAAAATGGGTTGAAAGAAACCTTGATGCTGATGATTATGAAAAATATTTTGAACTTGAAGAAGAAGGTAATATTGCATTTAGTTTATTAATTCCAGGAAATTTATATAATAGATTAAAAGAAGTAAGTGAAAAAACTGGCGAAAGTATGAAAGATATAATTGTAGAAGCGTTGGAAAGTAAATTAGAGCAATAAAGCTATATTTTAAAGTGGAAGTTATTTTTTAAGGAATACTATTGGTATACTTAATTATTTGATTAGCTTATAGGCTAAAATATAAAGTATTGGCTTGATTGCAAGGTTTATAACTGGTGATTTGGCTTATCACAATTTGGCTTATGAGGAAAACTAATTTTGGCTTATCAAATATCATAAAACTCATTTTGGCTTATGAATGAAGATAAAAAAAAGAGGACTAAATCAATAGTCCTTTTTGTTTTAAAACATTTTATATTATTAATCAACGAAACGTTTAAATACATCTTATGTTATTAATCAATGAAACATTTTAATTTTTAACATTTCAATACATCAAATGTTGATAATCAATGAAATATTTTTCTTTTTTAACATTTCAATACGTCTTACGTTATTAATCAAATAATTATTTTCATTTTTAGTATTTCAATACGTTTCACGTTAATAATTAAAAATGCTTTTATTAATTTAATTATAATGGTTGTTTTTAATTAAGTCAAGTTTCTTATGATGATTATTTTATTATCTTATTCATTATTATATTATTTGATTTTTATTTTATTATTTTAATTTTATTTAATTATTTTTTAATTTTATCATTTTAATTAATTTTAAATTTCCCATAAATTTTTAGAAAAACATCAGGCAATTTTCCCCAATATTTTTAATACAAAATTTATAATCACATCTATATATTTAATTTTTATGTTTTTAACTTTATTATATTAATTATTTTTTTATCCTTGATTAATTTTTAACTTGCTTTAAAACACAAATTAGAGCGTATGTTTTTGCAAGTAAATATAAAAAAGCACTGTTAGAGTGCTTTTATTTTATGGTTTATTTTTCTTTTAGGATTTTATAAATTGAATCCTTATAATTATTATATGCTTCTTTTTTGTCTTTTGCTTTATCCTCTTTTATATAATCTTGTATTAATATATCTATATCTTTAAAGCTTGTACAGTCTTTTAAATCTCTTTTTAATTTTTCTTGTGTTTGCATTTTTTATATCTCCCTTTATATATTTTCATTATAATAGGGTAGGGGTTTAATCCTACCCGTTTTATATTTTAATCTTTTTATTTATAAATTTTAATCTTATTTACTTCTATCTTATTTATTTCTTTTATTATAAGTTCTATTCCTATTAAATTTTCTTGCTCTTGTGTACATTCTTCAAAAAATTTTTTTATATTTTCGTCTTCTTTTTCGTTAAAATTTCCTAAATCTTCTAAAATCCAGCTAAAGTTTTCTTCTGCTTTTTAGTTCCAATCTTGTATTAATTCTTCTTCTGTGTTTCCTTTTGCGTATGTGTAATTATTGTAATTGTCGTAAATTTTCATATTTTTTTCCTTTTTTATATTAATTCTAGTTTTACAAATCCGTAAAAGTTACTATCAAAGTAGTCTGTCATTGCGTCGCCTTTATCGTAATTATAAGAGTTTAATAATTTTTGTATATTGTTTCTTATTTCTTTAGTTTCTTCATTCTCTTCTTTTACTTTTATGTTTATCCATATTGCATTATATTCGCTTCTTGCACTTATTTTTATTTCTGGATATAATTTTTTTGCTTGCTTTTTTACTTCTTTGGATATTTCTTTGGTTGTTAGGTTTTTATCGTAATTTTTTCCTACTATGTTGTTATATGGGTAATTAGTTGTTAGTGTTGTCATTTTCTCACTCCTTTTATTAAATTTCTTCGATATTTGTAATTTTTATTAATGTTTCTATTTTTTCTTCTGCTTTTTCTACTATTTCAAAACTGTATAAAATAAAAGTATAATCGTCTATATCTATAGCTACATTTTTATCATTAAATAACAGATTTTCCCAATCTTGCTCAAACAAGTTAAATTTGTATTCTTTTAATAATAAGTCGCCAAGTTCATCTATTGTAATTATGTCATTTATTTTAATTAATTCTGTCATTTTCTTTTTCCTCTCTTTATTTTTGCATTTTTGTTATAAAGTAGTAGGATATAAAATAAGGGTATACAAAAAGAGCTTATCTTTTTATACTCTTATAAAGTGGCGGTCAAACTACTTTATTTTTATTAAGGTGTATCGTGTGCCAGCACGGTACATCTTTTTTATTTACTTTTCCTTTTTTTACAGTCTATCGACTTTCTTTTATATAGTAATATTTTTTTATTTTTGTCAAGCCTTTTTAAAACTTTTTTCTAATTCTTTTATTGCTTTTATTATTGTATCTGTTCGGCTAAGTTTTAAGCGTTCTGATACTTTTCCAATCAAATCTTTTTCTTCTTTCGTAAGTCTTAAAGTAATTTGATTGTTTCTTGTACTTTTATTTTTTGGTGGTCTACCTAATTTTTTATTAATAATTTTTTCCTTGCCTTTCTCTTGCCTTTTATATATAATTAATTAAAGGGTAGGGGGCAAGACCTACCGTTTAATTTTTGGTCGACCTCTTTTAAAGGGGTCTTTTTTAGTCTTCGATTGTCTTTTGTAAATCTTCGATTATTTCTTTTATTTCTTTAGTTTTTTCTTCTTCGTTTTTGTTTTCGTTGGCTGTTTTTAAATTTTTTATTAGTTGCCTTAAAAAACCGTTAAATTGCTTGTCAGTCATTCCCATATCTTCCATATGTTTCTCCTTTCTCTTGCCTGATTCAATAAGCTTTATTTCTTATTGTAATTATATTATACATTATGCAAGTGCATAAGTCAAGCTTTTTTATTTATTTCTTCAAAAACTTTTTTAACTCCCATATTAATTATATCGGTTTTAGTTTTGTTTAATTTATCAGCACAAAATTCAAGAGTCTGTTTTTCTTCTTCTGTCATTCGGATTCTAGTTTGGTATTTTTTTGGGTCGTCTGTTGGTCTTCCCATTTTCTTTTTATCATTCATTTCTTGCCCTTTCTTTTATATTAAGGTATATTAATTTTACCAAGGTAGGGGCAAGAACCTACCAAGGTATTAGTTACATTCTTGTAAAGATAGGGTACTTATTTAGCTTTTACCCTGTCTTTTTTTTGTGCTTATTTTTTAGCTTCTTTTATTAGCTCATCAATTAGCTTTTTAACTTCTTTTATTTTATCGTTATCTAATAACTCTTTTATAGATAATAAAAAGCCTAAAAATTCAAGCCTTGTCAATTCTTCTAGTTCGTTCCTTTCTCTTGCCATATTCTTTTTTTTATCCTCCTTTCATTTATTATTATAACTTATGGTTACACATAAGTCAAGTATTTTTTTTATTATCATCTTTATATATTATATTTCTTTTGCTAATGGTGGCGGATTAGGTGGAGCTTATATAGATAATAAAGATAAGTATTTAAATAAAATAATAATATAAAGATAAATGTAATAAGTATTTATTTAATATATAAAGGTAATAAGCATATAAGTATTATATTAATATAAGTAATAAAGATAATAAAATAAATAAAATAATTTAATTAAAATAAATAAAAAGATAAAACTTAAAAAAAATAAAGTGGGGGAGATTGTGAAAAAAATAAAATACCCCCCACCTGTGATTTCTATTATTATGTATATAGGAACGGTTCGGGGCAACTATTTCCAAGTTTGAGATCTAAATTTAAGTTAGGGGTTAATCACTAGCAAATAAAAACGCTCATATCATTCGTGTGGTAAATAATATAAGCGTTATAATGCATATAGCATACTTTAGGTTATCTTAAATTTTAATTTTTCTTAAATCGTAAATTATTAATCTTATAAAATTAAGTGATTTTATTTCCGTCACACAACCGTCACAAAGACCATTATATTCTGTTATATTTTATGAATATGGTTTTTTCATAAACCTTTGAAAATCAATGCTTGTAATGTAATATTGCAATTTATCATTATGATGGTGTATAATTTTTTTATGAATATAAAAGATAAATTAATTATTAAAATTGCAAAATTTAGTAAATTTTTACTAAAACTTACAAATCATAAAGCTACAAGCTTGCCAGGAAAAATCGCTTATAATTTAGATAATGATATTTTGGATGCTTTAAGTGAAAATACAAAATTTATTTTTGTAACTGGAACTAATGGGAAAACTATGACAACTCATTTTGTTACAAATATTTTGAGAAAGCACTATAAAAATGTTTTTACAAATGATTCTGGTTCTAATATGATTCAAGGTATAATAACAGTTTTGTTGGATATTCCTAAAAATGAAAATGCACTTGCGATCTTGGAGGTAGATGAAGCTAATCTTGTTAGGATAAGTAAATTTTTAAAACCAGATTATGTTATTTTAACCAATATTTTTAGAGACCAAATGGATAGGTTTGGAGAAATTTATAATGTTTATAAAAAAATTATGGATGGACTTGGCGAATGTAGAGATGTAAAAATAATTGCCAATGGAGATTTGCCTATTTTTTCATACGATGAGTTAAAAAAATATGAGCCTATTTATTATGGAATAAGAGAAGATGATAAAGAATCCAATTCTTATAATCTTGAGGCAGAATTTAATAGTGATGGAATTTTATGTCCAAAATGTAATTCAATTTTAAAATATAAATTAGTTAATTATTCTTCTTTGGGAGATTTTTCTTGTCCAGAATGTGATTTTCATTCTCCTAAATTATCTTATAATATTGGTAAGATTATTTCTATGGATGCAAATTTTTCAAAATTTAAAGTAAATGGAGAAATTTATGAAACTCAAATTGGAGGATTTTATAATATTTATAATGCTTTAAGCGCAATAGCTCTTGCTAAAGAATTGGAAATCCCTTATGAAAAAATCTATGAAGGCTTAAAATGTCAAAAACATGTATTTGGTAGACAAGAAATAATTAAGATTGAAAATAAAGAAGTGATAATAAATCTTGTCAAAAATCCTACAGGCTTAAATCAAATTATTAATCTAATGCTATTAGAAAAAGAGCCAATTAGTTTATATTGTTTGTTAAATGATAACTACGCTGATGGAACTGACGTTTCTTGGATATATGATTCTTATTATGAAAAACTAAAAAAATTAAATATTAAAAGCATAAAAGTTTCAGGAACTAGAAAAACTGACATGAAAAGAAGACTTGAAATAGCTGAAATTTATGGTGGAGAAATCGTAGAAATAGACTATGAAAATGAAATTTTTGATAATATAAAAAATGAACCAACACAAAAAATTTATATACTTTCTACTTATACAGCTATGCTAAGACTTAGGGAGGTACTAAAACTTAAATGATTATAAATATTTGTCATCTATATGGAAATTTATTAAATACTTATGGTGATGTAGGAAATATTATGGCTTTAAAATATTTTGCTCAAAAAAAAGGTCACGAAGTAAATATTGAAGTAGTAAGTCTAAAAGATGAATTTGATTATAGAAAATATGATTTTGTTTTTTTTGGCGGAGGACAAGATTATGAGCAATCAATTGTAGAAAAAGATTTGGAAAGTAAAAAAGAAAATCTAATAAAATATATTGAAAATAATGGCTTATTTTTAGCAATTTGTGGCGGCTATCAATTAATGGGACAATATTATTATGATGCTTATAATAATAAAATTGAAGGCTTAAAAATATTTGATTATTACACAAAAAATCAAGAAAATGGAAATAGATTTGTTGGAAATATTGAAATTAAAGATTTGCAAAATGGAGAAATTTATCATGGTTTTGAAAACCACGGCGGAATAACTATTTTAAATGATAAAAACAAAGCCTTTGCAAGTGTTGTATCAGGTAATGGAAACAATGGTGAGGATTTAACAGAAGGATTTAGATATAAAAATACTTTTGCATCTTACTTACATGGACCACTTCTTGCTAGAAATGAAAATTTGGCAAATACATTCATTAAGATTATAGAGAGTAACAAAAGATAAATAAATAAATTTTAATTCGCTTTAATCAACTATTGCACTGAATGTAATAAGTTGATATAATATACATGAAAAGCAAAACGTATTGTAATTATAATTATAGGAGTTTAAATGAAAAAAGATATTGAGATTGCTAGAGAAGCAAAGATAAAAGATATTGAAGAAATAGCAAATTATCTTGAAATTAGTGATTATGAAAAATATGGCAAATACAAAGCCAAAATTAATCCATGCTTTGATGTAAAAAAAGATTCAAAACTTGTTTTAGTAACAGCAATTTCTCCAACACCTTTTGGTGAGGGAAAAACTACTATGAATGTTGCCTTATCTATGGGACTAAATAAATTGGGTAAAAAATCTATTTCAGTGCTTAGAGAACCATCTTTGGGACCTTCTTTTGGAATTAAAGGAGGAGCTTGTGGAGCAGGATATTCTCAAGTTATTCCTATGGAAGATATAAATCTTCATTTTACAGGAGATTTTCATGCAATAACAAGTGCAGTTAATTTAGTAGCCGCTATGATTGACAATCATATCTACCAAGGAAATGAAAAAAATATTGATCTTAATAATATTTTATGGAAAAGATGCGTTGACTTAAACGACAGAGCTCTTAGAGAAGTTGTTGTAGGTTTGGGCAAAAAAACTGATGGAGTTACAAGACAAGATGGGTTTGATATTACTGTTGCAACAGAAATGATGGCAGTATTTTGTCTAAGCAATGATCTTTACGATTTTAAGAAAAAAGTTGCAAAAATGATAGTAGCTTATGATAAAGATGGCAATGCGGTAACTGTTGACGATATAAAAGCAACAGGTCCTGTTTGTGTATTAATGAAAGATGCATTAAAACCAAATTTATGTCAAACTCTAGAAAATACGCCAGCAATTATACATGGTGGGCCATTTGCAAATATAGCTCACGGTTGTAATTCAATTATTGCAACAAAAACTGCACTATCTTTGGCAGATTTTGCTGTAACAGAAGCGGGATTTGGTGCAGACCTTGGAGCTGAAAAATTCTATGATATTAAGTGTAGACAAGCTGGACTAAAACCAAATATGACAGTTGTTGTAGCTACAATAAGAGCACTAAAATATCATGGTGGACAAGATTTGAAGAAAATTGATGAAGAAAATATTGAAAGTCTAAAAAAAGGATTTGAAAATTTAAGAATTCATCTTGAAAATCTAAAGAAATTTTCAAAAAATATCGTTGTAGCTATAAATAAATTTGATCAAGATACCAATAAAGAATTAGAAACTCTAAAAAATCTCGTCGAAAACTTATCGCTTAAAGCGTTTGAATGTGATGTTTACCACAAAGGCTCTGAAGGATGTCTTGAAATTTGTAATTATATTATTGAAAAAAGTAAAGACGAAAATGATTTTAAAGTTTTATATGATGAAAAATTACCGATTGAAGAAAAAATTGAAATCATAGCAAAAGAAATTTATAGGGCTAGTGGAGTAAAATATTCTAAAAAAGCTTTAAATGAAATTAAAAGAATTAACAATTTAAATTCTGATAAATTACCAATATGTATTGCTAAAACTCAATATTCCTTATCAGATGATCCAACAAATTTAAATCCAGATAGCGAATATGAGATTACTATAAATGATATTAGATTAAATCAAGGTGCAGGCTTTATAGTAGCCCTAACTCAAAATATTTTAACAATGCCAGGTCTTCCAAAAAGACCAGCAGCATACGATATAGATATTGATGATGATGGTAATATCATGGGATTATTTTAGGAGATAATTATGACAGATTCAAAATTACAAAGTAAAGAATTAGATGAATTTTTTGATGCTATTTTAATGTTAAAAAATAGAGATGAATGCTACGATTTTTTTGAAGATGCTTGCACAGCAAGAGAACTTCAATCAATTTCTCAAAGACTACAAGTTGCAAAATTATTAAAAATTAGAAAAACTTATAGTGAAATAGAAGAACAAACTGGAGCATCAACAGCAACAATTTCTAGAGTAAATAGATCACTTCACTATGGAACTGATGGATATGATTTAGTTTTGGAAAAATTAATTGAAAATAATTTAAAAGAAGAAAAAAATAAAAAATAAATTAAAAAAATTTAGAAATTAAGACGGATTTATCAATTTGATAGATTCGTTTTTTTATTCTTAAATTATTTTTGTTTTGATTGATTTATTTTTTCGATAAATTTTAAGCTTTAGATTACTTTGTTTCTTGTGGTATAATTATTAGGATGAAAGGATGTGAAAAATGGACTTATCTAATTTAAATGATAAACAAAAACAGGCGGTTTTACACGATGAAGGTCCCTTGCTTGTTGTTGCAGGAGCTGGGAGTGGAAAAACTAGAGTATTAACCACAAGCATTGCTTATCTAATAAAAGAAAAAAATGTAAATCCAGTTAATATTTTAGCCATAACTTTTACAAATAAGGCTGCCAATGAAATGAAAGAAAGAATATCAGATCTGTTAGATGAAGATGTTTCTCACTTATGGATTGGTACTTTTCATTCTATTTGTGCAAGAATACTTAGAATGAATATAAATAAAATAGGATATGATAATAATTTCACTATATACGATACAAATGATCAAAAAACCTTAGTAAAAGAAATTATTAATGATTTAAATTATAAAGATGATATTAGCCCAAAAGAAGCTTTAAACCTTATAAGCTATTGTAAAAATAAATCAATTAGTCCAAAAGAATTTTTAAATATTAATACTTTTTATGCAAAGCAAGAAGAATATTATAATATTTATAAAAATTATGAAAAGAAAAAAATTGAATATAATTCCTTAGATTTTGATGATTTGATTTTAAAAACTTTGGAATTGTTTGCTGAAGATTCAAATACTTTGAAATACTATCAGGATAAATTTGAATATCTTTTTGTAGATGAATACCAAGATACTAACAAAAGCCAATATGAGCTTATTAAATTTATTGGAAAAGGTCACAATAACGTTAGAGTTGTTGGAGATGCAGATCAATCAATTTATAGTTTTAGGGGGGCTGATATTAATAATATTTTGGACTTTGAAAAAGATTTTAAAGATGCAAAAACTATAAAACTTGAAGAAAATTATAGGTCAACTTCTAATATTATTAATGTTGCAAATAAACTAATCAAAAATAATAGCGAAAGAAAAGAAAAAAATCTTTGGACATCAAAAAATGATGGCTCAGAAGTTTTATATAAAAAATCTTCTGTAGAATCAGAAGAGGGAAAATTTGTTATAGATGAAATAAATTCTTTATTAAATGATGGCTATAGGCTTAAAGATATGGCGATTTTATATAGGATGAATGCTCAATCAAGGGTTTTTGAAGAATATCTTATGAAAAATCTACTTGATTATAAGGTTGTTGGCGGGCTTAAATTCTATGATAGAAAAGAAATAAAAGATCTTATCTCTTACCTAAAAATTTTAGTAAATCCAAAAGATGATATTAGTTTAAAAAGAATAATAAATGAACCAAAAAAAGGAATAGGCGATAAAACTGTAGAAAAATTAGAAAAAGAAGCAAATAAATTAGGATTTTCTTTAACAGAACTTGTTTGTGATCCGTCTTTGTTTTCAAATCTTCCTACAAAATTAAAAAGTTCTTGTGAAAAATTTTATAATCCATTGGCAAAAATTTTTGACACTTACAAAGACTATGACATTGTGGAATTGATAGAAGAAATACTTGATAAAAGTGGATACATAAAAGCTTTGGAAGAATCTTATTCTGTAGAAAATAGGTCAAGGATTGATAATTTAAATGAATTTATATCCTCAGCAGCAGAATACCAATTAAATAATCCAGAAGATAATATATATGATTATTTGGAAAATTTATCTCTTTTATCAGATCTTGATAAAACTGAAAATAGTGATGATGCTATTTCTCTTATGACTATTCATTCAGCTAAAGGACTTGAATTTAAAGTTTGTTTTGTTGTTGGAATGGATGAAGGTTTATTCCCATCAAAAAGAAGTATTGATGAGGGTAATATTGAAGAAGAAAGAAGACTTTGCTACGTTGCAATAACAAGGGCAATGGAAAAATTATATCTTTCAAGTGCAGAAATTAGAAGACAATTTGGTCAGGCTGTATATTATAAGCCTTCAAGATTTTTAAATGAAGTAGAATCTTCAATTAAAAAAATTGACCAAGATAAAACTCCTGCCTACTCTCCTTATGTAAAAATGAAAAGCAATGAAGCTTATATGAGAGATAAGGCAAGAGAGAGTGTTCTAAAGAAAAATACTGTAAAAGAATCATCAAAAGAAGATTTTCAAATTGGAGATAAAATTATTCACACCAAATGGGGCGAGGGAATGATAGTTCAAGTGAAAAAATCAGACGATGGCAATGAGCTTGTTGTAGCCTTTGATAAAAAAGGATTAAAAAAGCTAAACCAAGACTATGCTCCAATTAAAAGGATTTAAAATGGATAATATAGATAAAATAAAAATAGATGAGTTAATTGATAAAATAAATGAATTAAATTATCATTACTATACCTTAGATAATCCCACAGTTTCAGATGGAGAATATGACAAGTTGTATGATGAGCTTTTAAATCTAGAAAAAAAGACAGGCTATGTAAATGAATTTTCTCCAACCCAAAGAGTTGGTGGAGCAATATTAGATAAGTTTGAAAAGCATTTTCATATTACAAGATTATATTCCCAAGATAAATCGCAAAATATAACTCAATTAAAAGATTGGCTTATAAGAACTAAAAAATTAAGAGATCAATATAATAAAACCCATGAAGATAAATTAGAAGAATTAGAATTTATTACAGAATATAAATTCGACGGTTTAACTATAAATTTAACTTATGAAGATGGATTATTAAAAACTGCAGCTACAAGAGGAAATGGTATAGAAGGAGAGGATGTAACCAAACAAGTTTTAACTATTCCAACCATTCCAACAAAAATAAAAGAAAAATCATTATTAGAAATTCAAGGGGAAGCTGTGATGCCCTTGTCTAGTCTTAAAAAATACAATGAAGAAAATGAAATACCTTTAAAAAATGCAAGAAATGCTGCGGCAGGTGCAATAAGAAATCTTGATACAAGTCAAACAAAAAAAAGAAATTTAAAAGCTTATTTTTATCAAATTTCAACAAATAGTCTTGATTTTAAAACTGAAGAAGAAAAATTAAAGTTTTTAAAAGAACAAAAACTTCCAGTTTATCCTTATAAAAAAGTAATAAAAAAATTTGATGATATAGTAAAAGAAATTGATTTTATAAAAGAAGAAAGACATCATATTGATGTTTTGACAGACGGTGTTGTAATTAAGGTTAATGATGTAAAAACTCAAGAAGGTTTAGGCTATACTAATAAATTTCCAAGATGGTCTATTGCTTATAAATATGATCCAGAAGAATACACAACAACTTTATTAGATGTTGTGTGGAATGTAGGTCGATCAGGAAAAGTTACACCGTCAGCAATCCTTGAGCCTGTTGACTTTTCTGGAGTGACTGTCCAAAGAGCTACCCTTAATAATTACGATGATATTTTAAGAAAAAAAGTAAAAATTGGTTCAAAAGTTTTTATTAGAAGATCAAATGATGTAATTCCTGAAATTTTGGGAGTTGTTGATGAAAATCAAGAAAACACAAAAGAAATAGAAAAACCGGATAAATGTCCTTATTGTCACAGTGAATTAATTGAGGGAAATGTTCATATCTATTGTCCAAATTCAATTTCATGTACTCCTCAATTAAAAGCTAGAATGGTACATTTTGCATCAAGAGATGCAATGGATATAGAAGGTTTGTCTGAAAAAACCATTGAATTATTTATAAATAAATTAGGCATTAAAGAAATCTATGACCTTTATGATATTACTTATGAAGATTTGATTAATTTGGAATCTTTTAAAGAAAAAAAGACCAATAATTTATTAAATGCCATTGAAAATAGCAAATCTTGCGAATTAAATCATTTTATCCACGCAATTGGAATTCCAAATGTAGGGATAAAAACTGCAAGAGATTTGGCAGAAAAATATAAAAGTTTTGATAAACTTAGAGAAACTAAGCAAGAGGACTTAATCGAGATTGAAGATATAGGGGAAAAAACAGCAGAGGACATAGTTGATTTTTTCAACGACTCTAATATCAAAAAATCATTAGATATTTTATTATCTAAGGGGATTAAAATTAAAGCAATTGACACTAGCGAAAAATCTAATTCACTAGATGGAATGAAAATTGTTATAACTGGTACAATAGAAAATTACAAAAGAAATGATATTAAAAATTTAATTATAGAAAACAATGGAGATGTTACTTCTTCAGTATCAAAAAATACAGATTTGGTTTTGTGTGGAGAAAAACCAGGAAGTAAAAAAGAAAAAGCAGAAAAATTGGGTGTAAAAATTTTAGAAAATCAAGAATTATTTGAATTTTTAAAAAAATTAGAGGAGGAATAAATGGACAAAAATGAAGTTATAAGAATTTATAAATTAGCAAATCTTGATTTATCAAATCAAGATATTGATATAATTTCTGATAAATATAATAAAATTTTAGATTTTATTGACCATATTTTTGATGTGGATTGTGAAGATGTAAAAATGACTGAAATGTTAGATAATCATAAGGCTGTATTAAGAGAAGATATTGAAGGAAAATCTTTAGATAGACAAGATGCTCTTAAAAATGCAAAGGATACAGAATATGGTTATTTTAGATTGAATTGGAAATTATAAGGAGCTATTATGGATATTAAAAATACTATAGATAAATTTATAAATAAAGAAATTTCAGTCTATGAAAATACAAAAAATGTATTAGAAAAAATTAAAAATGATAATTTAAATGCTTATATTTCTTTTAATGAACAAGATAGTTTGGATAGGGCAAAAAATTTAGATGAAAAATTAAATAAAGGCGAAAAAATTGGAGCTTTATTTGGAATTCCTGTAAGTGTAAAAGATAATATTTCGTATAAAAATATGAAACTGACTTGTGCATCAAAAATGTTAGAAGATTTTGAGCCAGTTTATAATGCAACTGTTGTAGAAAATCTATTAAAAGAAGATGCTATTATTATTGCAAAAACAAATATGGATGAGTTTGCAATGGGAGGCTCTGGAGAAACTTCATATTTTGGCCCAATAAAAAATCCTTTAGATGAAAGTTTAATCCCTGGTGGTTCTTCATCAGGCTCTGCAGTTAGTGTTGCAAAAGGAGATGTTTTAGTTTCTCTTGGAACTGATACAGGTGGGTCAGTAAGACAACCTGCAAGTTATTGTAGTATTATAGGTTATAAACCTACATATTCACTTATGAGTAGGTATGGTGTTGTTTCTATGGCAAATAGCTTAGATCAAGTTTCATTATTTGCAAAAAATGTAGAAGATTTGAGAATAATTGCTAATGCAAGTCAATCTCCAGATAAGTTAGATATGACTTCTTGCCTAGATTTTTATAATTTTAAAAAAGAAAATTTTGATTTTTCTGGTAAAAAAATTGCAGTCATAAAAAATGAAGCTAACATTTATAATTTAGATAAAGAAGTAGAAGATGATTACAATTATGCAATAAATATTTTAAAAGAATTGGGTTCAGAGATTTGTCCTATAGATTTAAAATATTCTAAATATGCAAACGAAGTTTATAATGTTGTAATGAGCTCTGAAGTATCAAGCAATCTTTCAAGATTTGATGGAATTAGATATGGACACCAAACTGATGAGTATAAAAATGTTGAAGAATTATTTATAAAAAATAGGTCTGAGGGTTTTGGAGAAAATGTTCAAAGAAGAATTGCACTTGGAACTATGTATTTATCAAGTGAAGATGATCAAAAAATTTATAAACAAGGTTTAAAATTAAGAACATTGATCATAGAAGAGTTTAAGAATATTTTTGAAAATTATGATTTATTTATTACTCCAACAACTGTAGATTTACCTTCAAAATTAGGAGTTTATACAGATAATCCACTAAAAGATTTTTCTTCAGATATATTTAATGTTTGTGTAAATCTAACAGGTTCTTGTGGAATTTCTATCCCAGTAAGAGATGGAATATCTGGAAGTATTCAAATTATTGGAGATAGATTTAAAGATAAAGATATAATAAATGCTTGCGAAACTTTCGAAAGGAAAATAAATGAAAACTAGAACTATTATAGGATTAGAAATTCACGTTGAATTATCTACAAAAACCAAAATGTTTTGTTCCTGTAAAAATGAATTTGGAGCTGTTCCAAACACAAACACTTGTCCAATTTGCTTAGGACACCCAGGAACATTACCTTTAATAAATAAAGAAGCTGTAAGATATGCTATAAAAGCAGGTCTTGCCTTAGATTGTGAAATAAGAGAATCAATGAAAATGGATAGAAAAAAATATTTTTATCCAGACCTTGTAAAGGGATACCAAATAACCCAACAAGACGAGCCTTATGCTGTTGGTGGACATATTATTTTAAGTGATGGAGATGAAATTAGACTAAATTCTATTCACATGGAAGAAGATACTGCAAAATCTAATCACGATGAAAGTAATAACACCCTAATGGATTATAACAGAGCAGGGCTTCCTCTAATCGAAATTGTTACAGAACCAGATTTAAAATCTGCTAAGCAAGCTAGAGAATTTGTAGAAAAATTATCTCAAACTTTGAGATTTTTGGAAGTTTCAGATTGTATAATGGCAGAAGGTCAAATGCGTTGTGATGTAAACATAAATTTAGAAAATCTTGATAATGGTGAAAAAACAGCAATATCTGAGATTAAAAATCTAAATTCAATAAAAGCAATCGAAGATGCTCTTTTATTTGAAACTGATAGACATAAAAAAATGCTTGAAGAAGGAAAAAAATCCGTAAAAGAAACCAGAAGATGGGATGACGATTCTCAAACTACAATTTCTATGAGAACAAAAGAAACTGCTAATGATTATAGATTTTCTATAGAAGCAGATATACCAAGAATTGAGCTTAGCAAAGAATTTATTAATGAAATAAAAGAAAATTTACCAGAATTGCCTGAAGCAAAAGCAAAAAGATATATGAAAGAATATAAGCTTTCAGAATATGATGCTAGACTTTTGTCAAACGATAGAAAACTTGCAAATTTATTTGAAAAAACAAATGATTTGGTAAAAAATCCTAAGGAAGTTTCCAATTGGATATTAAGTGAGCTTTCAAGAAGACTTAACGAAAGTGAAATTGAAGCAGACCAAATGAATTTATCTGTAGAAAATTTTTCTAAATTAATAAATTTAGTTTTATCTAATAAAATAAATAACAATGTTGGTAAAAAACTTTTAAGAGAAATTTTCGAATCAAATGAAGATCCAGAAAAACTTGCTAAAGATAGAAATCTTCTTCAAATTAATGATGAAAATTTCTTAGAAGATGTAGTTAAAGAAGTTTTAAGCGAAAATTCTCAATCAATTGAAGATATAAAAAATGGTAAAGATAGAGCTTTTGGATTTTTAGTTGGTCAATGTATGAAAAAAACTAAAGGAAAAGCTAATCCACAACAAATAAATACCTTATTAAAAGAAAGAATAGGAGAATTATAAGAGTAAGCTTTTTAGCTACTCTTATTTATTATGAATATACTTATAGAAAATGTAAAAATCCTCACAATGGCAGATGGGGAAGTAATAAAAAATGGAAATATTTATATAGAAAATGAAAAAATAAAAAAGATTACAAATGATAAAATAGATTTTTCTTATGATAAAAAAATAGATGGCAAAAATTATCTTGCTATTCCTGGTTTTGTAAATGCTCACACCCATGTTGGAATGAGTTTGTTTAGAAATTTTAGTGATGATGTGGAATTAATGACCTGGCTTAATGAAAAAATTTGGCCTTTGGAAGATAAACTAATTGAACAAGATGTTTATTGGGCATCGCTTCTATCACATGCTGAAATGATTATGACAGGAACAACAAGTTTTGCAGACATGTATTATTTTGAAGACCAAACAATAAAAGCCTTAGAAAAATCAAAAATGCGAGCACAAATTTCTAGAGGACTTACCCTTGAAGATAAAAATTATAAAAAAATTGAAGAAAATATTGATCTTTTTAAAAAATATGAAAATAGTCAAGATGGTAGAATAAATATAGCTTTTGGTCCTCACGCAGTTTACACTACAGATAAAAATTATCTAAAAGAAATAAATAAATACGCAAAAAAATATAAGATGCCAATTCATATTCATTTATCTGAAACAAAAACAGAAAACACAGATTGTATGAAAAGATTTAATCAAAGTCCTACTGAAGTTTTTGAAGAATGCGGAATTTTTGAAAATAAAACAATAGCAGCCCATGGAATTTATTTATCAGATAAGGATTTAGATATTTTATCAAAATATGATGTTAGCGTAGTTCACAATCCTTCAAGTAATTTGAAACTTTCATCAGGATTTTTAGATTGTACAAGGGTGATTAATAAGAAAATAAATTTAGCTATGGGTACAGACTCATCTGCAAGCAATAATAATTTATCAATGATAAAAGAAATTTCTTTGACATCACTTGTGTCAAAATATAAAAATCCTCAAAATTTAAAAGCTTATGATGTTTTAAAAATGGCTACAATAAATGGGGCGAAGGCATTGGGACTTGACGATAAAATTGGAACTTTAGAAGAAGGAAAACTTGCAGATATTATTTTAATTGATTTAAATAATCCTAACCATACACCGCAAAATAATTTGATTTCATCCTTGCCTTATTCAACTTTTGATAAAGATGTTTCTTATGTAATAATTAATGGTGATCTTGTGTATGATGATAAAAAATTTGTTTATTTAAATGAGAAAGAAATAATTAAAAATGCAGAAAAATCATTTCAAAAATTGAGGAATAGAAAATGATAGGAATTGACATAGTAAATATTGAAAAATTTAAAGAAAAATTAGAAAAAAAAGATTTTGAGAGTAAAATATTTACTGATAATGAAATTCATTATTCTAAAAAAAAGAAAAATTCATTACAAACTTTTGCTGGAATTTTTGCAGCAAAAGAAGCTATTATTAAGGCTTGTGGTTTTAATTTAGCCTACATATTGAGAAAAAAAATAGAAATCAAACATAAAGGTAATAAACCGATTGTTTTTATTGATAAAAATGAAGCACAATTAAATTTGAGTATAAGCCATGATGGAAATTATGCTCTTGCTATTTGCTTAAAAAAAGAAAATTATATTGAAATAAATAAATCTGTAAAAAAATTATTAAAAGATAGACCAAAAGATGGACACAAGGGAGATTTTGGAAAAGTTGCAATAATTGGTGGACAAAAAGGAATGGCTGGTTCTGTTTATTTGTCATCTTGTGCATCTTTACGTTCGGGATGTGGTCTTTCTTATATTATTTGTCCTTCATCTATTTCTGATATTTTACAAATAAAATCTACAGAAAGTATAATAAATGAGGTAGATTGTGATTGTTTTTATTACTCAGAAAAAATAAGCAATAAAATTTTATCACTAATAAAAAATAAAGATGCAATAGGAATTGGTCCTGGTATGGGCAAGGGAAATAATCTTTATAAATTAATAGAAAAAATAATCCAAAATTTTGATAAAAATCTATTAATTGATGCAGATGGACTAAATGCTTTGAAAGAAAATATTGAAATAATAGATAAGAAAGAAAATATTGTTTTAACTCCACATGAAATGGAATTTTCTAGAATTTCAAATTTGCCTTTAGATTTTATACAAAACAATAGGGCAAAAGTTTCTTTTGAATTTGCAAAAAAACATAATATTGTTTTGGTTTTGAAAGGAAAAAATACAATTGTTACAGATGGTGTAAATATTTACATAAATGAATCTGGAAATAATGGAATGGCGACAGCTGGTAGCGGAGATGTTTTGACAGGAATTTTACTTTCAAATTTAGCTATTATGAAACCGTATGATGCGGCGGTTTTGTCTGTTTATATTCATGGTCTTGCAGGAGATATTTATTCTTTAGAAAATTCTCAAGATTCACTAATTGCTAGTGATATTATAAAAAATTTACCAAAGACCTATAAATTAATGAGGTGTTAATGATGGAAGAAAATTATTTATTAGTTGATTTAGATAAAATATTAAATAATATCAAATCAATAAAAGAAAAATCTCAAAATTCAAAATTTTGTGCAGTTTTAAAGGCTGATGCTTATGGGCTAGGTTCTTTAGAAGTTGCAAATTACATAAAAAATTACATAGATTACATAGCTGTAGCTCAATTTAAAGAGGCAAAATATTTAAGAGACAAGGGAATTAAAACTCCTATTTTAATATTAGGATATTTGCCTATAGATAAATATAATGAATGTGGCAAATTAAATATTGATGTAGTAATTTATGATTTAGATTATGCCAAAGAAATAAATAGTAAATTAAATTCAAAAATAAATTGTCATATTGGGCTTGATACAGGACATACAAGAATTGGATTTAGAGATTTTGAAATTGAAAAAATAAAAAAATTAAAAGAGCTTGAAAATTTAAATTTCATAGGAGCTTTTTCTCATTTTGCAACAGCTGATGAGAAAGATTTAACATATACAAATGAACAATATAAAAAATTTGCATATATAATAGACAAAATCAAAGATGATTTTGATTTGAAATTAGTTCATATTGCAAATTCTGCAGCATCAATGGAATATGATTTTAAATCAGACTTGTTGAGGGTGGGTATTTCTTTGTATGGCGTTTATCCATCTGATTATATAAAAGAAATTTCAAAAATTAAATTAGAACAAGCTTTTGAATTTAAAGCACAAATTTCTTTTGTAAAAAATGTAAAAAAAGGAACAAGCATTTCTTATGGCAGAACCTTTACTGCTGATAAGGATATGAAAGTTGCTACAGTTGCAATAGGTTATGCAGATGGATTTAAAAGAGCATTTTCAAATATAGGAGAAGTTTTAGTAAATGGAAAACTAGCAAGAGTTGTTGGAAGAGTTTGTATGGATCAAATGATGATTGATGTAAGTCATATTGATTGTAAAATAGGAGATTATATTATAATTTATCCAGATATTTACAAAGAGGCAAAAAAAATTAATACAATCCCTTATGAATTAATGACTTCAATTTCAAAAAGAGTTCCTAGGATTTATAAATGCAATTCTAAATTTATGGGAGAAAATAATGAAAGTTAAAAGAGGAGATTTATTTTATGCAGATCTTTCTCCTGTTGTAGGGAGCGAACAGGGAGGAGTAAGACCTGTAATTGTTGTGCAAAATGATATGGGAAATAAGTATTCTCCAACAATTATAGTAGTTCCCGTTACAAGTCAATTAAAAAAATCAAAATTGCCTACCCATGTTTCTTTAAGTGCAAATCAATTTGGTTTGCCAAAAAATAGCGTTGCTCTTCTTGAACAATTGAGAACAATAGATAAAAGAAGGTTAAGAGATAAATTAGGTTCTTTTGATAAGTCGGTAATGTTAAAAATTGATGCGGCAATTGCCATATCTGTAGGAATAGATTAGTGAAAGTAAATTTTAAAAACTTATTAATTATATTCCTGTCGGCTTTTTTGATTTTTTTGCTTTTTAATAAAAAAGAAAATACATATACAAATTTAGATGAATTAGAAATTACTTATGTAGACGTAGGTCAAGGAAATTCAGTTTTAGTAAAAACAAAGGACAAAAGTCTATTAATAGATGGGGGAAATAGGTCTAATAGTAGATATTATTATACTTATATTAAAAATAAAAATCTTAAAAAAAAAGCAAGTTAAAGAAAATCTTTTAATTAAGAATTTCTAAAACTTGCTTTTTTATTTTTTTATTCACTAACACCTGCTATCATTCTAGCTAAACGATCTGAATCTCCGCTACCTGTAACTATAACTTGATCATCTTTTTTAATATCAGACAATAAGTATTCTTTTACTTTTTCAAATGTAGGAATATATTTTGCGCTTTTTCCAGTTTTAATTAGAGCATCAACTACATCTTTACTAGAAATACTTGGATCAAATGGTTCACGTGCTGCAAAAATATCAGTAATTATAACTTCATCAGCTTCATCAAAACATTTAACAAATTCATTAAACAATCTCTTAGTTCTTGTGTAAGTATGAGGTTGCCATACACAAATAAGTCTTCCTTTGGTGTGTTCAGCTAAAGCATTTAAATTAACTTGAATTTCTGAAGGATGGTGACCATAATCTAAAATAATATTGCATTCATTAACATTTCCTATTAATTGCATTCTTCTTTCAAGACCAGTGTAGGCTTGAATATTTTTTTTGATCGTTTTTATATCAATACCGCTTTCTAAAGTAGCAATAATTGATGCACAAGCATTATTTATGTTATGTCTACCAAGAATAGCTAGCTCAAAATGTTCAACATCTCCATTTTTCATTATTAAATCAAATCTAGGCTTACCACTTTCATCAAAACTTATATTTGTAGCATTATAATCAGCATCAGGATTATCTTGTCCGTAGCTAATCAATTCTCCTTGAACTGCATCTATAACTAATTTATTATTTTCTTCATTTAAATTCAAAATTGTTTTTGAATCTTTACTTTGATTTTTCAAGTAAAATTTAAAAGTTTCAACTATGTCATTTATGTCTTTATAATAATCAAGATGATCTTCATCAATATTTAAAATTATTCCAATTGAAGGGTAATAATATCTTATATTTCCTTTATATTCACAAGCTTCTGTTACTAATATATCCTTATCGCCAACATGAACATTTCCTTCAATTTCATCAAGATCTCCACCCAATAAAATAGTAGGATTTTTTGTAGAATTCATAAGAATTTTTGAAATCATACTTGTTGTTGTACTTTTTCCATGAGAACCAGAAACAGCAATAGAATTTTTGTAATTTTTCATCAAACCACCCAAGAAAACTCCACGACTTACTACAGGAATATCAAGTTTTCTAGCTGCAACTAATTCTTCATTATTTTCGGCGATTGCATCTGTATATATAACTAAATCTGGATTTTTAATATTTTCTTTTTTTTGTCCAATTGTATATTTAATTCCATTTTTATCTAAATGTTTGCTTGTTTCAGAAATTGAAATGTCAGATCCTGTAACCTTATAACCATTGTTATTTAATAAAATAGCAATGCCGCTCATGGAAATTCCACCAATTCCTATCATATGTATATTTTTATATTTATAATCATTTATATTAAATTCGAACATTGATGCTCCTTTATTTTTATATTTTTTGCCTAACTATTATACCATAAAATTTATACAAAGACCATTAATTTGATATTTCTAACAACTTTTACTAAATTGACAGTAAAGTCATAAAATGATAATCTTTATTTATAAGCAAATAGTTAGAGAGGTTTTTTAATGAAATATATAATAGGAAATGATCATGGCGGTATTGATCTAGTTGATAGCGTAGAAGAAAAACTTTTAGAGCTTGGATACGAAGTTGAAAAGGTTGGAACATTTACAAAAGAATCTTGTGATTATTCGGATTTTGCAAAAATAGCTTGCGAAAAAGTTTTAAATAAAGAAGCTGATTTTGCTGTTTTAATTTGTGGGACAGGAATAGGAATGAGTCTTGCTGCCAATAAATTTAAAGGTATAAGAGCAGCTTGCGTGTCTGAAACATATTCTGCAAAAATGTCTAGAGCACACAATAATAGTAATGTTTTGTGCATAGGTTCAAGAGTAATTGGATCAGAAGTTGCAAAAATGATTGTAGAGATTTTTGCTACAACTGAATTTGAAGGCGGACGTCATCTTAAAAGAGTAAATAAAATCAAAGAAATTGAGGAGAATAATTAATGTTTGATAAAAAAGATTTAAAAGCTGTAAATGCAATAAGATGTTTATCAATAGCACAAATTGAAAAAGCAAATAGTGGCCATCCAGGTCTTCCAATGGGAGCAAGTCCTATGGCTTATGTTTTGTGGAATAAAATAATGAATGTTAACCCTAAAAAAAGCAATTGGCATAACAGAGATAGATTTGTTTTGTCAGCTGGCCATGGTTCAGCTATGCTTTACTCTCTATTACATTTATCAGGCTATGATTTGAGTATTGATGATTTAAAAAATTTCAGACAAATTGGCTCAAAAACTCCAGGCCATCCAGAAAGAAAACATACAGATGGTGTTGAAGTAACAACTGGTCCTTTGGGTCAAGGAATTGCAAATGCAGTTGGATTTGCAATAGCTGAAAAACACTTGGCTGCAATGTATAATAAAGATGGATTTAATATAGTTGATCATTATACTTATGCAATATGTGGAGATGGAGATTTGATGGAAGGAATTTCATACGAATCAATGTCTTTAGCAGGTCATTTAAATTTAAATAAACTAATAATTCTTCACGATTCAAATGATATTTGTTTGGATGGAAATTTAAATACATCTTTTTCAGAAAATATTGAACAAAGGGTTAAGGCTCAAAATTGGAATTATATTAAAGTTTCAGATAGAAATAATTTTGAAGAAATTTATGACGCAATTAAAACAGCAAAAGAAAATAAAAATGGTCCAACTTTTATAGAAGTTAAAACAGTTATAGGTTATGGTTCAAAAAATCAAGGAACAAATAAAGTTCATGGTGCACCAATTGGAAATGACGATTTTATAAAAGCAAAAAAATTCTACAATTGGGAATATGAAGATTTTGAAATTTCAGAAGATGTTTATGATACATTCAAAGAAAATATTATAGAAAATGGTAAAAAAGCATACGAAAAATGGAATAAACTTTTAGCAGAATATAAGGAAAAATATCCAAAAGATTATAAAGAATACATCAGTGGTTTTGAAAGAGAATTACCAGAAAATTGGATGGAAGAAGTTAAAAAATATTCTCCATCTGATGATGGTCTAGCAACAAGAGCTTCTAGTGGAGAAATTATTCAAGATTTAGCAAAAGTTACAAAAAATTTCTGGGGTGGAAGCGCAGATTTATTTTCATCTAACAAAACAAATATAAAAAATGCTGAAAGATTTTCTGACACAACTCCTGAGGGAAGAAATGTTTGGTATGGAGTTAGAGAATTTGCTATGAGTGTAATAGCAAATGCCATTGTAGCACACGGCGGAACTTTTCATCACGTTTCAACATTTTTTGTATTTTCAGATTATTTAAAAGCAGGTTTAAGAATTTCAGCTCTTTCACAAATTCCTGTAACTTATGTTTTCACTCATGATTCTGTTGCTGTTGGAGAAGATGGGCCAACCCATCAACCAATAGAACAATTAGCCATGATTAGAACAATACCAAATGTAATAATGCTAAGACCAGCAGATGCAAATGAAGTTAGACTTTCTTGGAAAATTGCTCTTGAAAGCAAAAATTGCCCAGTAGTTATAGCTTTAACACGTCAAAACGTAAGTAATCTTGAAGCTACACAAAATATTGATGATATTTCAAATGGAGCTTATATAATTAAAGATTCTGATAAAGAAGTTCCAGATGGAATTTTAATTGCCACAGGTAGTGAAGTAGAATTAGCTTTACAAACAAGAGATGAATTGAAAAAATCTAAGATTGATGTGAGAGTTGTATCAATGCCATCAATGGAATTATTTAGAAAACAAGACCAAGCTTATAAGGAAAAAATTCTTCCAGCAAATGTTAAAAATAGAGTTTCAATTGAAATGGCAAGTTCATTTGGATGGAGTGAATTTACAGGAGATAAGGGAATAAATATTTCTATTGATAGATTTGGAATATCAGGTAATTTTAAAGATGTACAAAAAGAATTAGGATTTACTAAAGAAGAGATAGCTAAAAAATATATAGAAAAATATAATTAAATTGTAGGGGACTGTTGCAGAATTATTTATTTATAATTTTGCAACAGTCCTTTTTATTTTAAAAATATTTTAAAAAGTGATATTATATTACTAGAAATATAAAAATAAGGAGTAATTATGACAATACCAACACCACATATTTCAGCAAAAAGTAAAGATGAAATAGCAAATACTGTTTTGATGCCAGGAGATCCTTTAAGAGCTAAATATATAGCAGAAAATTTTCTTGAAGATGCAAAAGAATTTACAAATACAAGAGGAATGTACGGATATACTGGTTATTATAAAGGAAAAAGAGTTTCAGTAATGGGAAGTGGAATGGGAATTCCTTCATCAATGATTTATTTTAATGAATTATTTAATTTTTATGATGTCGATACAATAATTAGAATTGGAAGTGCTGGAAGTATGCAAGAAAATATAAAATTACACGATATTGTTCTTGCAACAAGTGCTTGTAGTGAATCATCAATTAACGATAATTTATTTGGAAATATTCATTATTCTCCAACACCTGATTTTGATTTATTACTTGATGCATACAAAAAAAGTCAAGAATTAGGATACACAACTCACTGTGGTCAAGTTCATTCATCAGACCAATTTTATAGTGAAATGGATCCAAAAGTTTTTGAAAATTTACAAAAATATGGAGTTTTATGTGTAGAGATGGAATCTTATGGTCTTTTTACTGTAGCAAGAAAATATGGAAAAAGAGCCTTAGGAGTTTTTACAATTAGTGATTCCTTAGTATCTAACGAATCTGATAGTGCAGAAAATAGACAAAGTGCTTATACACAAATGATGACACTTGCTTTGGAAGTTGCACCAGAATAAGGAGATTAGATGTTAAAAAATATAATACTTGCTGCTGGAGAAGGTACTAGAATGAAATCTAATACCTCAAAAGTTATGACTAAAATTTTAAATAGAGAGCTTATAACTTATATAGTTGATGCTTGCTCATTTGAAAATTCAAATACTATAATAATTGGTGGAAAAAATAAGGATTTATTAAAAGAAAAATTTCCAAATATTGAAATAAAAGAACAAAAAATTGGAGATGAATTTCCTTACGGAACAGCTTATGCTGTAAGTATGGCTATTGATTTAATAAATGACGATGATGATTGCCTTATTTTAAATGGAGATATTCCACTAATTACAAAAAAATCTCTTGAAGATTTTATTGATTTTCATAAAGAAAATAATAATAGTCTAACTGTTATGTCAACAAAAGTTGACAATCCAAAAGGATATGGAAGAATAATACGAGAAAATAATAAATTCCAAAAAATTGTAGAAGAAAAAGATGCAAGCGAAAAAGAAAAAGAAGTAAATGAAATCAACGTTGGTATCTATGCTTTAAAAGGGATTGATTTAAAAAATTCTTTAAAAAAGATTAACACTGACAACAAATCCAATGAGTATTATTTAACAGATTGTATAGAAATTTTAAATAATGAAGGAAAAAAAGTAGAAGCTTATATGGCTGACAATCCAGACCAATTTTATGGAATAAATAATAAAAAAGAGCTAGCAAATGCTACAAAACTTTTAAGACAAAGAATTAATGATTATCACATGTTAAATGGTGTAATTATTGATAATCCTAGTATAGTAGATATTGAAATGGGCGTAAAAATTGGAAAAGATACCGTAATATCTGGTCCATGTAAAATTTTAGGAAATACAGAAATTGGAGAAGATTGTATTATTGAAGGCTCATCTAGAATTGAAGATTCAATAATAAAAGATAAGGTTAAAATCGACAATTCTGTAATAGAAAAATCTTTTGTTGATCAAGGTACAGATATTGGACCATTTTCACATTTAAGACCTAAGGCTAAACTTGGCAAAAATGTCCATATTGGAAATTTTGTGGAAGTTAAAAATTCTAATGTTGATGATAATACAAAAGCAGGACACCTAGCTTATATCGGAGATTGTGATTTAGGTAAAGATATAAATATTGGTTGTGGAGTAATTTTTGTAAATTATGATGGTAAATTTAAGCATAGGTCAATTATTGAAGATGGAGCATTTATAGGATCAAATTCTAATATTGTAGCACCTGTTCATGTGAAAAAAGAGGGATATATTGCTGCAGGCTCAACAATAACAAAAGATGTTGACCAAGGAGAGCTTTCAATAGAAAGAGCTGAACAAAAAAATATATCTGGTTACGTTGAAAAAAAGAAAAAAAGAGATTTGGAAAAGTTAAAGGAGCAAAATTAAAAATGAGTGAATGTTCAAGTTCATCACATATCAAAAGAGGCGATTTAGTAGTATTTGCAGGAAACTCTAATCCTGATTTAGCAGAAGCTGTTGCAAAATCATTGGGCATTAAATTGGGAGAAGTTGAAGTTAAAAAATTTGCAGATAGTGAAATTAATGTAAAAATTAACGAAGCTGTAAGAGGTAAAGACGTATATATTATTCAACCAACATCTTATCCAACAAATGACAATCTAATGGAATTATTAATTATGACAGATGCGTGTAAAAGAGCATCTGCAGGTTATGTAAATGTAGTAGTTCCTTATTATGGATATGCAAGACAAGATAGAAAAACTAGAGGAAGAGAACCAATTAGTGCTAAACTTGTGGCAAATCTTATAACTGTATCTGGGGCTGATAGAGTTATAACAATGGATCTTCATGCTGGTCAAATTCAAGGATATTTTGATATACCTCTTGATCACTTTACTGCTATTAGATTATTATCATCATATTTTAAAGAAAAAGCCTTAGATAATCCAGATGAATATGTAGTAGTAAGTCCTGATTTAGGAGGAGTAACTAGAGCTAGAAGCTTTGCTGATTATTTAAAATTAACAATAGCAATAATTGAAAAAAGACGTCCAAGACCAAATGTTTCAGAAGTTATGAATGTAATTGGAGATTTTGAAGGTAAACATTGTATTTTAGTTGATGATATTATTGATACTGCTGGAACTATTTGCAATGCAGCAAATTATCTAAAAGAACATGGTGCAAAAGAAGTTTCAATTGCTGCAACTCACGGTGTTTTAAGTGGAAATGCTTGCGAAAATTTAGAAAATTCTTGTGTAAAAGAAGTAGTTATTACAGATACAATAAAATTACCTGAAGAAAAGAAAATTCAAAAAATCAAACAAATCTCAATAGCTCCTTTATTAGCTGAAGCTATAAATAGAATTAACACTTACGAATCAATAAGTGGTCTTTTTGAGGACGGTAAATAAAAATGTATTATATTGTAGGCTTGGGTAATCCTGGTATACAGTATGAGAACACAAGACATAACGCTGGCTTTATAACTATTGATTATTTAGCTAGAAAATATAGTATTGATGTAAGAAAAATTAAATTTAAATCTTTAATTGGCCAGGGAGTAATTTCTGGCCATAAAGTTATGCTTGTAAAGCCTCAAACTTATATGAATAATTCAGGAGAAGCTATTAGAGAAATATATAAATATTTTGATTTTGAACATGATAAACTTATAGTTATTTATGATGATATAGATATTGATTTTGGAAGTATTAGAATAAGAAAAAAAGGTTCAGCTGGAACTCATAATGGGATGAAGTCAATTATTTACAATCTAGAATTTGATGATTTTCCAAGAATAAAAGTTGCAGTTGGGAAAAAGCCTTCATACATGGATTTAGCTAATTTTGTATTAAGTGGATTTTCAAAACAAGAAGTTAAAATCATTGAAGAAGAAGTAAAGCTTGCAAGTGATGCTATAGAGATGATTTTAGAAGAAGGTATAGAAAAAACCATGAGTATGTTTAATTCAAAAAGGCTAGTTGAAGATAATGAATAGCCTTATTAATGAAATTTATAATATTAGTCAAGTTAAGGAAATAATTGAAAATTATAAAAAATTATCTCCAATATTTTTACATGGACTAACTGATGAGAGTAAAGCTCATATTTTTCAAACTCTATTTACTTATACTGGGAAAACATTAATTATTATTTGCGAGAATGAAAAAAAAGCAAAGTTAATGTGTGATGACATTAATTCTTTGCAAGATGATTCTTGTATGTATTTTCCATCAACTGAAATTAACTACTATAATATTAAAAATTTAGAAAATAATAATGAAATAAATCGAATTGAAGTTTTAACAAAGCTTATTAATGAGGATAAGTTTATAATTACTACTACTTTAGATGCCTTAAGAAATAAATTAACTCCAAGAAAAATTTTCAAAGATAAGTCATTTAAAATTGATATTGATAGTGAATTAGATTTAAGAGAAGTAAAAAAATCATTTATAGAATTAAATTATGATTTTACAAAATTAGTTGAGTCAAAAGGAGAATTTTCTATTAGGGGATCAATAATAGATTTTTGGCCTATAGAATATGATAATCCTATAAGAATAGAATTATTTGATACAGAAATAGATTCAATGAGATTTTTTGATAAAGACACTCAAAGATCTCTTGAAAATATTGATGAAATAATAATTAGACCTACAAAAGAGTTAATTTATGATATAAATGATTATAAGAAAGTAATTGAATTAATAAAAAAAGATATAGAAAATATATCAGATTCAGGTAATTCTACAAAGTTAAAAGATAAATATAATCAAATAATTTCTTATCTCAACGATAGTTTATATATTGCAAATGAGGATTTAATTACTCCCTATAGAAATGAAAATTTTGATGACTTTTTTGCTTATTTAGATAAAGATTCAATATTTCTTTTTCAAGATTTAAATAGGTCAATTGACAATTTTTCACAAGATAAGGAAAAATCGGATCTGGATTTTACAAATCAGTTAGAAAATGGAGAAATATTTCCATCATTTAAAAATATTAAAATAGATATAAATAAAATTTTTACTAATATCAAATCATATCCTATAATAAATTCTTCAAGTTTATTAAAAAACAATAATATAATAAAAGCAAAAAAAATTATAGAATTAAAATCTATTGAGCAAGAAAATTTTAATAAAAATATTGAAAATTTCATTTTTAATATTAATTCTTTAATTAAAAATAATGAAAAAGCTATTATTTTTGCATCTGATAAAAAATCTCTAGAAAGTATAAAAGAAATTTTTAATGAAAATAATATTGATAATTTCTCTATTGGTCTAGATTCTGATTTAAATAATACTAATATAATCTTAACTGAAAATTCTTTATCAAGAGGTTATATTTTCACTGACAAAAAAATAAATGTATATTCTCATAGGGATATTTTTGGTAAAGATAAATTAAAAAATAAAAAAACAAGAAAGAAACCAGTAAGTGCTAAAGATATAATAAATTATTCTGATATAGAAATTGGCGATTATGTAGTTCATGAAAATAATGGTATTGGTATATATAAAGGCATATCTAAAATTGAAGTAAATAATACCAAAAAAGATTATTTTGTAATTGAATACAAGGGAAATGATAAAGTATTTGTTCCTGTTGACCAAATGGATTTAGTTAGTAAATATATTGGTAACAAGGGGGACAAGCCAAAAATTTCATCACTTGGAAGTAATCAATGGAAAAAAGCTAAGCAAAGAGCAAAAAAAGCAGTTGATGAAATAGCAGATGATTTGGTAGAGCTTTACGCAAAAAGATCAAAAGCCAAAGGGCATGCTTTTAGTAGAGATACAACTTGGCAAAAAGAATTTGAAGATTCTTTTATTTATGAAGAAACTGATAGCCAAGTAAGATCTATTAATGAAATTAAAGATGATATGGAAAATATCAAACCAATGGATAGACTTCTTTGTGGAGATGTTGGTTATGGAAAAACTGAAGTAGCTTTAAGAGCTGCATTTAAGGCAATAATGGACGGCTATCAAGTTTGTTTTTTAGTACCAACTACAATTCTTGCAAGCCAACATTATTCTACAATGAAAGAAAGGTTTAAAGATTATCCTGTCGAGTGTGCTTTATTATCTAGATTTATAAGTAAAAAAGAACAAGATAAAAATATAAAAAATTTAAAATCAGGTAAAATTGATATTATTGTAGGAACTCATAGGTTATTATCAAATGATATAAAATTTAAAAATCTTGGCTTGTTAATTATAGATGAAGAACAAAGATTTGGTGTAAGACATAAAGACAAGCTAAAAAAATTAAAAGAAAATATTGATGTTTTAACTTTGTCTGCTACACCAATTCCAAGAACCTTACAATTATCATTGACTGGGATAAGGGATATGTCAACTTTGGATGAACCTCCAGAAAGAAGACTTCCTGTAAATACTTACGTATTAGAATATGATTCATCAATTATAAAAAGAGCTATCGAAAAAGAGCTTGATAGGGATGGGCAAGTATATTTTGTCTATAATAGAGTTTATAATATCGAAAAAATTTACAATGAACTTGTTGAATTAATACCAGATGCAAATATTGCTATAGCTCATGGGCAAATGTCTGCAAAAAATCTTGAAAAAATAATGGAAGATTTTGTGAATGGGGATATTGATATACTTCTTGCCACAACAATCATTGAAACTGGTATGGATATACAAAATGTAAACACAATTATAGTTTATGATTCTGACATGATGGGGCTTAGTCAACTTTATCAATTGAAAGGAAGAATAGGCCGATCATCTAGGTCCTCTTATGCTTATTTTACTTATGCCAAAGGAAAAGTATTAACTGAAATAGGTGAAAAAAGATTAAAATCAATTAAAGATTTTTCTGACTTTGGTAGTGGTTATAAAATTGCTATGAGAGATCTAGAACTTAGGGGCGCAGGAAATATTTTAGGTGAAAGCCAAAGTGGGCAAGTAGAAGCTATTGGATATGACTTATATGTTAAATTCTTGCAACAAGCTGTTAATAAAGCAAGCGGAAAAGAATTTAAATCTAGCGATTTAAATGACGTATATATTGACTTGAAAGTGGATGCTTATATTCCAGAATCTTATATAGAAGATCAAGGACAAAAAATAGAAATGTACACCAGAATATCAAGAATTGAAACTTTGGAAGACTATAGTTTTCTTGTTGAAGATTTGATTGATAGGTATGGAGATATTCCATTAATGGTTGACAATATAATGTACGTATCATTGGTAAAATCCCTTGCTGATAAATTAGGTTTTGATGAAATTAGAGAAGTAAAAAATGAAATAATAATATCTTATGACGATAGAAATAAATTTACTTTTGAGCAATTATCTCAAATTAATGAAAATTATCACGGAGAACTTTCATTTGACCTTTCACAAAATCCAGCTTTTAAATTACCAAATAAAAATACAAAACTGTTAGACTGTTACGAATTATTAAAAGTTATTAAAAATGTTAAGGAGAAAAAATGAACAAAAGACTTATAGCCTTAGTTTTAGCAACAAGTTTTGCATTAAGTGCTTGTGCTAATGATGGAGCAAAAGACAAAAAAGACAACGGATCAAATGAAACTCAAACTTCAGAAAGTGCAAAAGGAGAAAAATTACCAGATGATGCGGTGGCATTAGTTGGTGGAGAAAAAATCACAAAAGATTCTTATAAAGATGAAATGAGTTTTTATTCTGCAATGCTTGCAAGCAGACAACAATTAAAACCTTCAATTGTTCAAATGCTAGTTCAAGATAAACTTATAGCAGATGATATGAAAAAAAATAATGTAAAAGTTGATGATAAAGCTCTTGATGACAAATTTTTACAATATGTTCAACAATTTGGTGGACAAGAAAAATTTGATAAAATGCTTGAAGATTATAATATGAGCAGTGATAAATTTAAAGAAACAATTAAAAAAGATGAAATTTATCAAAAACACAGAGCTTGGTTTGAAGAAAAAAATCCAGTAGATGAAAAACAAATTAAAAAATATTATGAAGAAAATAAAGATACTTTAGCTCAAGTTAAGGCAAGCCATATTTTAGTAGCTGATGAAGCAACAGCAAAACAAGTAAAAGAAAAACTAGATAATGGAGAAGATTTTGCAAAACTTGCAAAAGAATATTCAAAAGATACTGCTAATGCAGAAAAAGGTGGAGATTTAGGATACTTCACTAAAGACAAAATGGTTAAAGAATTTGCAGATAAAGCTTTTTCTATGAAAAAAGATGAAGTTTCTGATCCTGTTAAAACTTCTTATGGATATCATATAATTAAAGTTACAGATAAAAAAGATTCTCCAGAAGCATTAAAAGATGAAATTTCTAAAACTTTAAATGATAAAAAATATTCTGATTACCTAACTGATCTATTTAACAAAGCAAAAGTAGTAACAGAAGATGGTCCTCAAAAGAAGGAAACAAAAAAAGAATCAAAAACATCTGATAATAAAAAAGATGAAAATAATAAAGAAAATTCCAATAGCAATAATTAGCATTTCTTTAATTTTACTAAGTTCTTGTTCAAAAAAATTTGATAAGGACAAGTATGTAGCTGTTGTTAACGATGAAGGAATAAGCAAAGAATTATTTGAAAAAGAATTAAGTTATTATCAAAAATTTTATTTAAAAAAATATGGAGATAAATTCTTAGATTCTAAATCTAAAAAGGGAGATTCTAATTATAAAAAATTAGAATCTGAACTTTTAGATTCTTTAATTATGGATCAAGCTATGCTTGATGATTTGAAAAAAAATGGAATCAAAGTAACAAAAAATGATTCCCAAGAAATAATCGATAAAATAAGCCAAGAAATTTCATCAAAGGATTCACTAATTGAAAATGTAAAGTCATTTGGTGTTACAGAAGATGAATTTGAAGAAATTTCATATCAAGATTCAATTAGAAAAAAACACTATGATTATTTTTTAAACAATAATAAGGTTAAAGATTCTAAAATTTTAAAATATTATGAAGATAATAAAAATCTCCATAAAAAATATAAGTATGATTGCTTGATTTTTGATGACAAAAAAGAAGCTATAAAAATAAGGTCTAATATTAAAAATTCTGATGATTTTAAAAATCATCTTAAAAATAAAGTTAGAAATTATGATATTTATAGGTCTGAGTTCGTTTATAACGATGATAATTTGCTTAAAGAATCATCACTAACCAAGGCAAATGAAATAAGTAATGTATTTAAATATAAAGATTCATACATAATTTTAATGGTTAATTCAATAAATAATAACAAAAAAAGTCTTTTACTTGATGCAAAAGAATTATATTTAAGAAAAGAATATAATAATTATTTGAAAAATCTTATAAAAAATTCAAATATCAAGCTTTTTATTTGAAAAACGCTTGAAATAAATAAAATATATATGTATAATCTTACTTAGAGTTAAGCAGAATAGATTAAGATTGATTTATAAGGAGGATATATGAATAAATCAGAATTATTAGTTAATATCTCAGAAAAAAGTGGACTTAAAAAAGTAGAAGCTGAAAGAGCATTAAACGCTTTCATCGAAACTGTAACAGAATCTCTTAAAAAAGAAGAAAAAGTTCAACTTGTAGGATTTGGTACTTTTGAAACTAGAGACAGAAAAGCTAGAGAAGGAAGAAATCCTAGAAAACCTGATGAAGTTATCAAAATTCCAGCTTCAAAAGCTCCAGTATTTAAAGCTGGTAAAACTCTTAAAGAAGCAGTTAACAATAAATAATAATTCAATTTTATATGTTAAAAGCCCAGATTTTTTTCTGGGCTTTTTAATTTATTTTATTTTTTTATATAAGTTTTTAGGATGCTCATCCATATTTACAGTTACCGTTTTGAAATTTTCATAATAAACCATACCAAGTTTAGCTCCCTTTGCCTTGTTCACATTCTTTTTTTCTGTGTAATCAACATCAACTTTATTTGATTTAGCTTGTGATGAGTTTGATGCAGCAAGGTAGGAGGCTATTTTTATATCATTTTCATTTAATAAATTAGTTTTTAAAATAACATGACTTCCTGGGGCATTCCTAACGTGGAAAAAATAATCATTTTTATTTGCAAGTTTTAAAGTTATATAATCATTTTGTCTTGAATTTTTTCCAACATATATATTGCTATTATCTACTGTTTTAAATTGCATAGGTTTTGATTTGGATTTAGTTTTTTTCTTATTCCTACTTGTATTTTTAATGATTTTATTTTCAATTAATTCTTCTTTTATCTCATCTAAATCACTTATGCTTTCGCTTCTTTCAACAAAATCAGATACTTGATTTAAATACTCTAATAAGTTTTTTTGCTTTGGAAGATCATCTTTTGCAAAATCTATGGAATTTTTAATTTTTTTGTATCTTTTATAGTAACTATCAACATTCTCCCATGGATTTTTTCTAGAGTCTAGGCTTATTTTTATATCTTTATTGTTATTATAAAAATCTTTTAAAATTATTTCTTTATAGCCTTTGTTTAACTTATTTACATTTGCTGCTAATAAATCGCCTTTCATTCTTATAGAATCCATATTTTTTTCTTTGCTTAGATTTTTATTTAAAATATCTATTTTTTTATTAACTAATTTTATTTGACTATTTATTTTTCTTAATAAATTATTTTTAATTTGTCTAAGTCTATCATTGGATTTGTTTGATTCATAAAAATTTTCAATAGCATTACTCATAGATTTGCATGATATTTTTTCAAACCCAAGACCAGATAAATCAAAGGAATAAAATTCCTTATATTTTCTACTATTCTTATATAAAACTGGACTGTAGGTGTTATTAATTAATGAATTTCTAAGTTCATATAGATTATCATTAAGCAATTGTTTTTCATCTTCACTTACAAGTACCCAATTTATTCTAGGATCAATATTTGATTTGTATATTAGCTCTTTGGCAATTGTAGGGGATAATCCTAAATAATTTTCATATAAAAGTTTTTCTGGATTTTGATTATCTGCTATGTTTTTATCTAATTTTAAAATATCAAGTGAAAAATCTGATTCTAAAATATTAATTTTATTGCTTTCTATAAATTTATAATCTAGACCTGGCAAGATTTCTCTGACTGATGACATTTTAAAATTTACTCTTTTAATCGAATCTATTATTTTATAATTTTCATCTGTTAGTATTATATTGGAATATTTTCCCATTATTTCTACTATTAATTTATTTGAAATATCAAAACCCATTTCATCGACTGAAGATATATGAAAAATAATAACCCTATCCATTTTATATTGTTCAATATCAACAATTTTACTTTGATTTAAATATTTTCTTAAAACCATACAAAAATTAGGAGGGCTTATAGGATTTTCATATTTTCTTTCTGTAATATGAACTCTTGCCTCATTATTATTTGCACTTAATAATAATTTGTAGCTTTTTCCAACAGAATATATATTTAAAACAATATCATTTTTGGAAGGTTGGCTAATTTTTTGGATTTTTCCTCCAAGCAATAATTTTTTTATCTCAAAAGTTATGGCTTTTGTTACTAAACCATCGTAACTCATTAAATCACCTCTTTAATTTTTATATTTATATTATATCAGAATAATATACTTGAACTAAATTTTTGCATAATGTAAAATAGTAGTAATAAGGAGGCACGATGAAAAAAGGATTTTTATTAGTAATATCTGGACCTTCAGGTGTAGGTAAAGGAACAGTATTGCATGACCTTATGAATACGCAAAAAAACTTAGTTTATTCAGTTTCTGTGACTACTAGGAAACAAAGACCTGGGGAAATAGAAGGAGTAAGCTATTTTTTTAAGAGTCATGAAGAATTTGAAAAAATGATTGAAGAAGATAAATTTTTGGAATATGCTAAAGTTCACGATAATTATTACGGTACACCTAAAGACTTTGTCGAAGAAAAAATCAATGAAGGTAAGATAGTAATTTTAGAAATAGATGTTCAAGGAGCATTAAATGTTAAGAAAAATATTGATAATGGAGTTTATATTTTTCTGGCGCCTCCTAGCCTTAGTGAACTAAAAAATAGAATTGTTAATAGGGGAACTGAAACAGAAAGTGACATCAATCTAAGGATGCATAATGCAAGAAAAGAATTATCTTATATAAAAGATTATGATTACTTGGTTGTAAATGATCATTTAAATTCTGCTATAAATTTAGTAAATGAAATAATTAATGCAGAAAAACATAAAGTTTTTAGAGAAGAAATAGATTTTGAAAAGGAGTAAATATGAATAATCCATCTTTTAAAGAATTATCAGAAATAAGTTCAAGTAGATACGAAATTTGCATGATGGCTGCAAAAAGAGCAAGAAGAATTGTAAATGGTTCAGATTTATTGACTAAAGAAGTTGAAGATAAACCTGTAACTCAAGCTTTACATGAAATAATGGAAGGAAAAGTAGAAAAAAATGATTAAGGGTAAAAATATTCTCCTAGGTGTTAGTGGGGGAATAGCCGCTTATAAAGTTTTAGATCTTTGCTCAAGATTAAAAAAAGAAGGAGCAAACTTAAAAATTATTATGACAAAGGCTGCTTGTGAATTTGTTAGTCCTTTGTCTTTTGAAACTATGGGAAAATGTCTTGTCTATTCTGATATGTTTGAAGGAAGTCATGAGAAGGTTCATCACATTGAGCTTCCAAAATGGGCAGATGTTTTTTTGGTTGCACCATTAAGTGCAAATACGCTTGCTAAAATGACTTATGGCATTGCAGATAATATGCTTACAGCCTCACTTTTAGCTTGTGATAAAGACATAATTGTAGCTCCTACTATGAATACAAATATGTTAAATAATAAGGCAACTCAAAGTAATCTTAAAACAATTAAAGAAAGAGGAGTACATATAATTAATCCAAATTCAGGGATTCTTGCTTGCGATACAAGAGGAGATGGCAGAATGGAAGAACCTGAAAATATTGTAAGATACCTTGATTATTATTTTACAAAAAAAGATTTAAAGGGAAAAAAAATTATTGTTTCTGCTGGACCAACTGTAGAGCCAATTGATTATGTAAGATTTATAACAAATAAATCCAGTGGTAAAATGGGATATAATATAGCCATTGAAGCTTTCAAAAGAGGTGCTGATGTTAAATTAGTATCTGGTCCTGTAAATCCTATTAAGACAAATGGAATTGATAAAATCAATATTAGAACTAATTTAGAATTAAAAGAAGCAATTGATAAAGAATTTGATGATTGCGATGCCTTAATTATGTCAGCTGCTCCTACAGATTATAAAGTTAGAGAAGTAAGCGATAAAAAAATCAAAAAAAATGGCGACAATTTAAATCTAGAATTGATTGAAAATGTTGATATTTTAAAATATTTTGGAAATAAAAAAGATAAACAAGTTTTGATTGGTTTTGCTGCAGAAACAGATGACCTTATAAAAAATGCAAAAATAAAATTAGAATCAAAAAAGGCAGATTATATTATAGCCAATGATTTGAAAAAGAAGGGTGCTGGTTTTGATGTAGATACAAATATTGCATCAATTCTTTCAAAGGATAAGGTTGAAAAACTTGATATAATGACAAAAAAAGAATTAGCTAATAAAATTTTGGATCTTTTGGTTTAGGTGATAATTTGTTTTGTTATGTAATACTTGATAGTAAAAGTAGATTTTTGGATAAATCTTTTACTTATCACATACCTGATAAATTTAAAAATAAAATAAAAAAAGGGATGAGGGTTATTGTCCCATTTGGCAAAGGCAATAAGAATACTATTGCCTTTGTTTACGATATAGTGGAAAATTTGAATGAAAACTTTGAAATAAAAGATATTGTAGATATTATTGATTCAAAAAATCTTGTAGATGATGAATTAATTAATTTGGCTTTTTTTATGAATAAAAGGTATCTTTCTCCTTTAAGAGCTTGTATAAAACAAGTCTTACCACCTGGAAATATTAAAGAAATCAAAGAATATTTTTATAAAACAAAAAATTTGGATAAAAAAGATAAGCTATATAAAATTTTAGAAGATAAAAAGTCTTTGGAAGATTTAATTAATAATTATGGGTTAGATATAGATACTTTAAGAAAATATAAAAAAAATAAACTAATAGATTCTTATTTTGACATTAATTCAAATCAAAATATTAATTATAAATACTTACTTAGTCTATCTGAAAATTATAAGGAAATCAAAATTCCAAAAAATGCCAAAAAACAAATAGAAATTATTAATTATCTCAAAAATAATAAAAATGCAGATTATAAAGATGTATTAAGTAAGACAAACTCAAGTAAAAGTTCTTTAGATTCTCTTGTTAAAAAAAATATTGTAAAAATTGAAAAAATAGAAGTAAATGAATCTTTGGTTAAAGAAATAAAAAATTATGGCAAATTTTCATTAAATAACGAGCAAGGTCAAGCCTTTAATAAAATTATAAAAAATCCTAACGAATCTTATTTATTAAAGGGAGTTACTGGAAGCGGAAAAACTGAAGTTTTTTTACAAATTGTAGAAGAAAATTTAAAAAAAGGAAAAGATTCAATAATTCTTGTTCCAGAAATATCATTAACTCCTCAGACTATAGAGAGATTTCAAGGAAGATTTAAACAAAAAATTGCTATAATGCACTCAAGGCTAAGTCAAAAAGAAAGATTTCAACAGTGGAGAATGATTAAAAATGGAGAAGTTAAAATTGCAGTAGGAGCAAGAAGCGCAATTTTCTCTCCATTTAAAAATCTTGGTCTAATTATAATTGATGAAGAACACGACAAAAGTTATATATCTTCCCAAGATCCAAAATTTCATACTGATGAGTTGGCCTTATTTAGAAAAAAATACAACAAGGCAACTTTAATATTTGCATCAGCCACTCCATCTATTAAAACTATGACTAAAACTCTAGATGGAGACTATAAATTACTTGAACTAAAAAATAGAGTAAATGGAAAACTTCCAAAAGTAAATATTGTTGATATGAGAGAAGAATTGAAAAGTTCAAATTATTCAATGATAAGCTCTTTACTATATGAAAAAATTAAAGAAAAACTAAAAAATAAAGATCAAACAATTTTATTTTTGAATAAAATAGGACATAATTCCTTTACTTTTTGCAGGCAGTGTGGATACGTAATAAAGTGTGAAGCATGTGATGTTTCTATGACCTACCACAAAAATGTATCCAAATTAGTATGTCATTATTGTGGAAGAACAAAAAATCAACCTCATATTTGTCCTTCTTGTGGCTCAAATAAAATTAAAGAATTTGGTGCAGGGACTGAAAAATTGGAAGAAGAAATTAAAGTATTGTTTCCAAAAGCAAATATCATAAGAATGGATTCAATGACAGCAAAAAATAAAAAAACTTATGAAAAAATGTATAAGAATATGAAAGAAAAAAAAGTTGATATTCTTATTGGGACACAAATGATAGCAAAAGGTCTTGATTTTGAAAATGTAACCTTAGTTGGAATTATTAGTGCTGATTTATCTTTAAATCTTAATGATTACACAGCTTACGAAACAAGCTTTCAACTTTTAACCCAAGTTTCAGGAAGAGCAGGTAGGGCAGATAAAAAAGGCGAAGTGATAATACAAACCTATAGACCAGATAATTTTGTAATAAATGCAGCAAGTAAAAATGATTACGAAAGATTTTATAAATATGAGATAGAAGCAAGAAAAGCTTTCGATTATCCACCATTTGTAAATTTGATAACTATTAAAGTATTAAACAAGTCGAGAATAAAATGCATAGACATATCAAAAAAAATAAAATATTATCTTGATTTAGAATATGAAAAAGATTTGGATGTTAAAATAATAGGGCCAAATCCATGCAAAATTTCTCGTATAAATAATAAATATAGATATAATATAATTATTAAAACGAATGAGGAAAAATTAGAAAAAATATCTGATTTTCTTACAAGACTTAAAAATTACTTTATAAGTAAAAGCAAAGACACAAGCATACTGATTGCACTAAATCCAAGTGATATAAATTAAGGAGAAAAAATGTTTGATTTTTTTAAGAAAAAAAAGAATGATGAAGAAAATAGCAAAAAAAATCTATCAGATGAAAATAATTTAGAAAAAAGCGAAGAAAATAAAAAAATACAAGAAAGCAGATTTGAAGAAACTATAGAAGAAAATTTTCAAAATGAAAATTTTAAACAATTACAAGATGACGATATCGATGAAGAATTAGGATTTTTTACTAAATTATCAAAGGGTTTATCAAAAACAAGAGAGCAATTTTCTTCAAAGCTTAAAAACTTATTTACAGCAAATGTAAAAATTGATGATGACTTATATGATGAATTAGAAGAAATTTTAATATCAGCCGATATTGGTATGAAATCAACTATTGAAATAGTTGACCAATTAAAATATGAAATTAAAGAAAAATCAGTTAAAAATGCTGATGAAATTTTTCCTTTGCTAAAAGAAATTATGGAAAAAAAATTAGATGAAAAAAATCTTGAAAATAATTTAAATATTTCAAAAGATAATCTAACAGTAATTTTAGTTATAGGGGTTAATGGAGTTGGTAAAACAACTACTATAGGAAAACTTGCCAATAACTTGAAAAAAGATGGATACAAAGTAACTTTAGCAGCTGCCGATACATTTAGGGCAGCAGCAATTGAGCAACTTGATTCATGGGCAAAACAATCAAATACACAAATGATTGCTCACAAAGAAGGCTCAGATCCATCAGCAGTAATTTTTGATGCAATCCAAGCAGCAAAATCAAATAAGTCTGATGTCTTGATTTGTGATACAGCAGGAAGACTTCACAACAAAAAAAATCTAATGAATGAATTAGAAAAAATAAACAGAACAATTTCAACTCATGCTAATAATGCAAATAGAGAAAATTTATTAGTTTTAGATGCAACTACAGGACAAAATGCAATAAGTCAACTTAGAGAATTTAAAAATGTTTGCGATATTACAGGATTGATTTTAACAAAACTAGATGGAACTGCAAAAGGCGGTGTGATTTTCCCATTACAAGTTGAACTTGAAGTTCCTGTTAAGTATATTGGTGTAGGAGAAGGAATAAATAGTTTAGAAAAATTTGATTCTAAATCATTTGTTGAAGCAATGTTCGAATAAACTTGTAATATATTATAATTTATGGTATACTACATAAGTACTATGCACATCTTTGGATAGGTTTGCGTTGCTAATTTAATTAGTTTAAAATCTAGTAGAAAAAGATGGAAGAAAATAAACGGAGGTAAGATATATGTCAATAGTATCAATGAAAAAATTATTAGAGGCTGGTGTACATTTTGGTCACCAAACAAGAAGATGGAACCCAAAAATGAAAAAATTCATCTTCACAGAAAGAAATGGAATCTATATTATAGATTTAGCAAAAACTGCAAATCAAATTGAAAAAGCTTACGAAACAATTAGAGATATTGCTAGTGAAGGTGGAACAGTTTTATTTGTAGGAACAAAAAAACAAGCTCAAGATTCAATTGAACAAGAAGCTAAAAGATGTGGTCAATACTATGTATCTAATAGATGGTTAGGTGGTATGTTGACAAACTTTAACACAATTAGAAATAGTGTAAACAAACTTAAAAAATATGAAACAATGGAAGAAGATGGAACATTTGATCTTTTACCAAAAAAAGAAGTTCTACAATACAACAAAGAAATGGATAAATTAGAAAAAAATCTTGGTGGAATCAAAGATATGGAAGATTTACCAGATGTATTATTTGTTGTAGATCCATCAAATGAACAAATAGCAGTTCACGAAGCTAGAATCTTAGGTATTCCAGTTATTTCAATTGTAGATACAAACTGTGATCCAGATGTAGTAGATATTGCTATTCCTGGAAATGACGATGCTATAAGAGCTGTAAAACTTATTACTTCTTTAATGGCTGATGCTGTAATAGAAGGAAATCAAGGTAGTGAATTCGCAGTAAGTGAAGAAGACTTTGAAGAAAGTGATGAAGAAGAAACAGAATCAGAAGATTTAGAAGAAAACGATCAAGAAGAATCTATTGAGGAATAATTAGGAGGATATCATGGCAGTAAGTGCAAAATTAGTAAAAGAATTAAGAGAAAAAACTGGCGCAGGAATGATGGATTGTAAAAAAGCTTTAACTGAAACTGATGGTAATATAGATGATGCTATAAAACTATTAAAAGAAAAAGGACAAGCTACTTTAGATAAAAAAGCTGATAGAATTGCTGCTGAAGGAATTATTGGTTCATACATTCACAACGATAAAATTGGTGTAATCGTTGAAATCAATACTGAAACAGATTTTTCAGCAAATACAGACACAGTTAAAGAATTTGCAAAAAATATAGCTATGCATATAGCTGCTTTAAATCCACTATACATTTCAGAAGAAGACGCTGATGAAAAAGATGTAGCAGAACAAAAAGAAATATTAATTAAACAAGCTATGAATGAAGCTAATCCAAATATGCCTGAAGACAAAAAAGAAATGATAGCTCACAAAAAAGTTGAAGGTAGACTTAAAAAATATTTCAAAGATGTATGCTTAATGGATCAACAATATATCAAAAATCCAGACCTTACAATTGAACAATATCTAAGAGATACTGCAAATAACGTAGGAGAAAACATCAAAATCAGAAGATTTGCTAGATTTGAAGTTGGCGAAGGTTTAGAGAAAAAAGAAGAAGATTTCGCTAAAGAAGTTCAAAGCCAAATGAATGCTTAATAATTAAATTATAAAGAAAGCCGTTTGGCTTTCTTTTTTTACAAAGAATCCATAGTAATTTACTATGATTTTTTTCTTAATCGTTTGAAAGATTATTTTTTTACTATATAATATTAACAATTGAAAAAATTAAATGATTTTTAAATTTTAAATTTTTATATATAATTTTGAAAGGAGAATTAATGAAAATTTATAATAACGCAAAAGAAATAATTGGAAATACTCCATTATTAAAATTAAATTCCTTAAAAAAAGAAGGTAGAGCAGATATTTATGTAAAAGTTGAAAAAAATAATATAGCAGGTTCTATTAAAGATAGAATAGCTTTGTATATGATAGAAGAAGCAGAAAAAAATGGAAAAATAAAAAAGGGCGATACAATTGTAGAACCTACAAGTGGAAATACGGGCCTAGCTCTTGCTGCCCTTGCTGCTGCAAAAGGATATAAATGTATATTAACTATGCCAAGCTCAATGAGTATAGAACGATCAAAACTTGCTCAAGCCTACGGAGCTGAAGTAATAAGGACAACAGAAAATGGTCTTCAAGGATCAGTTGATAAGGCTATAGAATTATCAAAAAAAAGACGGATATTTTATTCCAGACCAATTTTCAAATCCTGCTAATATAAAGGCTCATTACGAAACAACTGGTGTTGAAATTTTAAATGAAATATCTCCAGATGCTTTTATTGCTGGAGTTGGAACTGGTGGAACTGTAACAGGAGTTGGCAAAAGACTAAAAGAAAATAATAAAAATGTAAAGATTTTTGCAATTGAGCCAGCAGAAAGTCCTTTATTATCAGGTGGTAAAGCATCAGGTCATAAAATCCAAGGAATCGGTGGAAACTTTATTCCTAAAAATTTAGATTTTGATTTAATAGATGGAATCGTTGATATTAAAGGCGATGATGCTATAAAAATGTCTAGATACTTAGCTAAAAATGAAGCCTTAGCTGTTGGAATTTCCTCAGGAGCTAATGTATGTGGTGCAATAGAAATAGCTGATAAGCTAGGTGAGGGTAAAAAGGTTGTTACTGTTTTGCCAGATACAGGCGAAAGATATTTGTCAACAGAATTATATAATATAGAATAATATGACTTTTGAAGAATATAAAGATGAATTAGTTAAGGCGGCTTTGGAAAAAGATCTTGCCTTAACTAAGGAAGAAGATGCTTTGAGATTTTCTCCGGGAATTAGAGCTTTATTAGCTCATTTTGACGCACACAAATTATATTTACAAGGAGAATTTTCTAAAGCAAATGAGATTAGTCAAAAAGCTAGAAGAGAAACTGGCATTGAAATCCATCCTGGTGCTAAGATTGGAAGAAGATGTTATATAGATCATGGAATGGGTGTTGTGATTGGAGAAACTGCTGAAGTTGGCGATGATGTGTTAATGTATCATGGCGTTACCTTAGGTGGTTTAAAAAATGCAAGAGTAAAAAGACATCCAACTGTTGGTAATAATGTTTTAATTGGAGCAGGTGCAATTTTATTGGGAAATATCACCATAGGTAATTTTTGTAAAATTGGTGCAAATTCTGTAGTTTTAGATGATGTGCCAGATGATTGTACTGCAGTAGGAGCTCCAGCTAAAATTATAAAACATAAACATAATAAATAAGAAAAGGGCTGTTATTTAATTTTAAATTATTAACAAATATTTTAAAATTAACAGCTCTTTAATTTTAAGAGGTAGTATGTACAAAAAATTTAAATGGTTTATCAAGTATTATAAGAAATATTATATCATTGGAGTTATATTTTTATTATTAAGTGATATTGTTTCACTATTTTTGCCATATATTATTGGAAAATTAATTGATTTAATATACAACAATTCAATTGATTTAAATAATTTTATTAAAATTATATCCTTTACTATATTTGTGGTTATTTTAAAATATTTTTTGGCTATGGGTTGGTCTTATAATGTTTTTAAGGCTAGTGGAAGCATAGAATATTTAGCAAGAAATAAGTTAATGAGAAAATTTTTAAACCAATCCCAAGAATTTTTCGAAAAAAATTCTACAGGATCTCTTATGGGAAAATCTACCAATGATATTTCACAAATATCAATAATGGCAGGTTACGGAACTTTAGCACTAATAGATGCTACAATTCTTCCTTTTAGTATAATTTTGGTTATGGTTTTTACTATTGATTTAAGGCTTACTTTGCTTTCTATTTTACCGCTACCCTTTATTGCTATTATTTATTTTAAAATAGGGGATAAGATTTATGATAAGTCAAAAAAAGTAAATCAATCCTTTGATAGGTTAAATGATAGTGTTTTGGAAGATGCAGAAGGTATAAGGCTTATTAGGGTTTTCAATATAGTTGAAAATAGAAGGAAAATATTTTATAAAAATGCTGATGAATTAGCTACAAACAATATAATTCTTGCAAAATATCAAGCACTTTTAGCTCCTGTAGAAAGAATTATAACTTCACTTACTTTTATTATAGCAATAGGATTTGGCTCATATTTAATGAGTTTAGGAAAAATTTCTATAGGTCAAATTGTTTCTTTTACTTATTATTTAAATATGCTAGTTTGGCCAATGTATGCTCTAGGAGATTTTATAAATTTAAAAGAGCAAGCAAGCGCTGCTATGGATAGGATAGATGAAACTTTAAATTATAAAGAGGAAATAAAAAATACAGATAATAAAAAAAGCGTCAATTTCCCATTGGATATAGAATTTGATAATCATAATTTTAAATATCCAAGTTCAAAAGAAAATATATTAAACGAAATAAACTTATCTATAAAAAATTCTAAGTCTTTGGGGATTTTAGGAAAAACCTCATCAGGCAAAACTACCTTGATTAAACAAATTTTAGACTTATATAAGGTTGATAAATCTGATATATATTTTAATGATGACATTTCATCAGATATTTCTTTTAAAAGTTTTAAGGAAAATCTTGGGTATGTTCCACAAGAAAATATGATTTTTTCAGATACTTTAAGAAATAATATCTTATTTGCAAAAGAAAATGCCAGCGATGAAGAGTTGAATTTGGCAATAGAAATAGCAGATTTTAAAAAAGATATAGATGATTTTTCTGAAGGTCTTGAAACTGTTACTGGAGAAAAAGGAGTTTCATTATCAGGTGGACAAAAACAAAGATTGTCTATTGCAAGGGCTGTATTAAAAAATCCAGAAATTTTAATCCTAGATGATGCTATGAGTGCCGTTGATGCTAATACCGAAAAAAATATTATTACAAATTTAAATAAATATAGGAGTAATAAAACAACAATTATAATTGCTCATAGGATAAGCCAAGTGCAAAATTGTGATGAAATTATTGTTTTAGAAGATGGAAAAATTGTTGAAAAAGGAAACCATTATGAGCTAATGAAAAATGACAAATGGTATAAAAAACAATACGAAAATCAAATTTTAGGTGATATGTATGATTAAGGCAAATGAAAAGAAAAATTATAATAAATTAAAAACTTACGCATTAGATGAAAAAAAGTCTTTGCTTATTGGATTTATTTTTTCTTTTTTGCGAACTATACTTGAAATAATCGGACCTATGATTATTGCTTTTATAATAAATGATGTATTAAAATCTAGGCTTACACCACAAAGCTACAAAAAAATTGCTATACTATTATTTATATATTTTATCGTTTTTGTATTGTCAGGAATCTTATTAAATAGGTCTAGAGTTAATTTTCAAATTGCAGCTAATAAAATTGCATCAAAAGTACAAAAAGATGTTTATGATAAAGTATCAACTTTTCCAATTTCCTATTTTGATAATCTTCCATCAGGAAAAATCGCATCAAGAATAACCAATGACACAAATAAATTAAAAACAATGTTTCAACTATTGTTTTCTGATATTATAAATTCCTTAATATTAATTATTGGTCTATATATAACACTTTTATTTACTGATACAATAGCAGCTTTAATGCTTTTGATACTCATGCCAATTGTATATTTGATATTTAAAACTTATTTAAATAAAACTTATGCATATACAAAAGATATAAAAATCTATACAGCAGATGTCAATGCAAAAATTAATGAATATATTCAAAATATGGAAATCATTCAAGTTTTTAATAGAGAAAATTATATTTTCAAAAAATTTGATAAAATAAATAGAAAAATATACGATTTGAATATTAAATTATCCAAATTAAGATCTTATTCAGGTTATAGAGCTATGGATATTATTCAATTTTTAGCTATAATAATCGTGCTTATTTATTTTGGTCTTGGCTCAATTACAAATATATATTTTGTAACAATAGGTTCTTTATATATGGCAATAGACTATACAACTAAAATTTTCAATAATATCAATACAATAATTATGAGATTTGGAGATGTCGAAGATGCTCTAAGCTCAGCAAATCACATATTTGAACTTTTAGAAATGAAATCTATGGAAAAATTAGAAAATAAAAAAATAAATTTGGAAAATGACATTTATTTTGATGATATTTATTTTTCTTATGATAATGAAGATGTAATAAAAGGAATTTCATTTGAAGTTAAAAATGGAACATCCCTTGCTTTTGTTGGGCAAACAGGTTCGGGCAAATCAACTTTGATAAATCTGCTTTTAAATTTTTATTCCCCAAGAAAGGGAAAAATATATATAGGAAATACCAACATTAATAAAATAAATAGAGATTTATTGAGAAAAGATATGGCAGTTGTTTTGCAAGATGCTTTTTTATTTAAAGCTAGCATAAAAGAAAATATTAGCTTGGGAGAAAATTTTACAGACAAAGAAGTTATAGAATCACTAAAAAAGGTTAGTGGACAAAAATTATTAAAACGAGGTATTGACAGCAAAGTTTTAGAAAATGGATCTAATTTGAGCCAAGGAGAAAAACAACTCATATCTTTTGCAAGAGCTTATATAAGAGATCCAAAAATTCTGATTTTAGATGAAGCGACATCAAATATAGATACGGAAACCGAAAAAATAATTCAAGAAGGTATAAATGAATTAAAAAAAGACAGAACAACTTTTATAGTTGCTCATAGATTATCAACAATAAAAAATGTAGACAAAATTATCGTACTATCACACGGCAAAATTTTAGAAAGCGGTAATCATGAACAATTAATCCAAAATAATGGAGAATACAAAAAAATGTATCTAAAGCAAATGAAAGAAAAATAAATTTAGAAAAACTTTTTCGTATAAATATAGATTTATGATATAATTATTTATAGGATGAAAATCCTAATTACAGGAGGTGATAAAATGAATTTTAATCAAATTATTCTATCTGTCGCCTTCATAATATTAGCTTTTTTTATAGGCTATCTTTGTAGAAAAAAAATAGGTGAATCAAAAATTTCTTCTGCAGAAGAATTATCTGCAAGAATTATTGATGAAGCAAATAGAGATGCCGAATCTCTAAAAAAAGATGCGCTAATAAGTGCTAAAGATGAGATTTCTAAACGCAAAAAAGAAAGCGAGCAAGAAATTAACAAAAAAAATAATGAACTTGCTACAAAAGAAGGTCATCTTTTAAAAAAGGAAGAGAGTCTAGACAAAAGATCCTTATTATTAGATAAGAAATCTGATGAAATCTCTAGTGAACAAGCTAAAATCATTAAAGAATTTGAAGAAAAAACTAAAAATGAAAGTAAAAAATTAGCTTCAGAAATTCTAGCAACAACAATTCAAAGATATGCGGCTGATGAAGTAGCAGAAAGTACAGTTACAGTAGTATCATTGCCAAACGATGAAATGAAAGGTCGCATAATTGGAAGAGAAGGTAGAAATATCAGAGCTTTTGAACAATTATCAGGAACAGATATGATAATTGATGACACACCAGAAGCTGTAGTAATATCTGCATTTGAACCAATCAGAAGAGAAATAGCTAAAGTAGCATTGGAAAGATTAATACTTGATGGAAGAATAAATCCATCAAGAATCGAAGAAATGCTAATGAAAGCAGAAGATGAAGTTGAACAAAGAATAATTGAAGACGGACAAAGAGCAATTGAAGAAGTGGGAATACACAATCTTCATCCTCAACTTGTAAGACTTGTAGGAAAACTTAAATTTAGAACTTCTTATGGACAAAATGTTTTAAAGCATTCCATAGAAGTTGCAAAAATCGCTGGAATGTTAGCTCAAGAACTAGGACTCGACGACAAAGATGCTAAAAGAGGAGGCCTATTACATGATTTAGGAAAAGCCATAGATCATGAAGTAGAAGGAACTCATATATCAATAGGAGTCGAAGCTGCCAAAAAATATGGCGAAAACAAAAATGTAATTAATTGTATTGAATCCCATCACGGAGATGTAGAAGCTAATTGCATAGCTGCAATCCTAGTACAAGCATCAGATACAATTTCAGCAGCAAGACCTGGAGCAAGGAGAGAAAGCTTAGAAAATTATATTAAAAGACTAGAAAACTTAGAAGAAATTGCTAATTCATTTGATGGTATAGAAAAAACTTTCGCTGTTCAAGCAGGAAGAGAACTTAGGGTAATGATAAAACCTGAAAAAATATCAGACGATCAAATGGTTGTAATTGCTAGAGAGATTGCACAAAAAATCGAAAATGAATTAGAATATCCTGGTCAAATAAAAGTTAATGTAATTAGAGAATCAAAAGCAATAGAATATGCTAAATAAAATTTAAAGAGAGGAAAAAACCTCTCTTTTTATTTGTTTTTAAATATATATACTAAATCCAAAACTTTTTCTAAAAATATTACAAATATATTGAATTTCAAACTAAATATTGACAATTATTACAAAACAATATATTATTATAGTAATAAAAATACAAGGAGTTTTAAATGAAACAAAATAGTAACAAGAATTTTACAAAAATTACAAGTGGCGCATTAGTTTTGTTGCTTGCAAGTGGTGGATTATTTTCTAATTCTTCTGCTAAAGATATTGAATCCACTAATGTTGAAAAGGTTATAGTAGATAAAAAACTTGACTTAGAAGAAAAAGACAAAATCTTAGAAAAAGAATCTATACAAGAATCAGAAAAAAATGAAGAAGTTGAAAATACAAATAAAAACATTGAAGAAGTTTTAAATAATAAAAACGAAGAGAAATCTGAGGAAAATTCAACTATCCAAACTCTTGTAGATAATATAGAAGATGAACAAACAAATAATGTTGAATCAGAAAATGAAACTTTAGAGAAAAATCTTAATGAAGTTGAAAATCCTGAGCTTTCAGAAAATAATATAGAAAATTCTCAAAATGAAAATGAAAAAACAGAAAATGTTAAAGATGTAGAAGATGTAAAAGAAGAAACTGATGAAGATAAGCTTATAGTAGATGAGAAAGATAATAATCAAGAAGAAAATATTGATAATGTTAAAGAAAATTTACCTGAAAATCCTATAATAAATGATAAAAAGGATGAAGAGCCTGTTAAGGAAAAAGCTGAAGAAAATAATGCTGATGATAATAATAAAAAAGAAACTTCTGAAAAAGAATTAATAAAAGAGGAAAAGCCTGTTATCGAACAAAAAGAAGAAAAAAATTCTAATGAAGAATTGCAAGTAGCACCTGTAATTAAAAAGGCTGCTGTAAAAAGTCCTTCATTAAAAGCTGCTCCTAAAGCTGTTTCTTACCAAAATAAATCTTCTAATAAGGGAAAATATATAAATAATTACAATAATAGAAAAGAATTTCTTGAAATGCTTGCAAGCCATTCAAGCCTTGCTAAGGAATATAATATTTTCCCAGAAGTTATGATGGGACAAGCTATCCTTGAATCAGGATGGGGAGAATCTGGACTTGCTAAATATAGTAAGAATTTATTTGGAGTAAAAGTTCCTAATTCTCAAAAAGGAAAAGGTAAGGGTCATGTTTACCTAACTAACGAAGAAATTAACGGTAAAAATATAAGAATAAAAGATGAATTTAGAAAATTTGATACTTACGAACAAAGTATTAGACAATATCTAAGCTTACTAAGTGGTAGGTATTATAGCAGTTTTGGTGTTACTAAAGCTAAAGATTATAAAGAACAACTAAGATTAATTAAAAAAGCTGGATATGCAACAGCTAGTAATTATGTTGATGCTGTTTTGAATGTAATTACCAGAAATAATTTATCTGCATTAGCTAATCAATATTTAAATTCAAATACAACAAGAGCTAATAATTCTGCTGCAAAACCAAATAACGCAAAGAAAAACTCTAATACTTTAGCATCTAATACATCTAATAAAAATATAAGTACAAGTAAAACCGACAAAAAGGCTAACGCAAATAGCAAGCAAAGTCAAAGAGTTTCTAAAGCTACACAAAAACCAAGTGTTAAAGTTGCCGATACTAAATCAACTACAAATCCACAAAATATTCTCGCATCATCTACTAAATCTAAAAAACTTTCAAGCGATAGCAAAAATATTATTGTAGCTTCAACAGCTAACGCAGTAAAAAAACCAGTTGAAAATATTCAGGCAAATAATAATGTAGAAAATAGTGAAACTCAAAAATCTAGTCCAATAAATAATAGAAAGAAATCACAAACTACAGATAATAATGTAAGCGCAACAACAAATACTACTTACAGCAACAGTAGTTCAGAAAATGTAAAAACCGGAATAGGTTCACTAAGTTCTATTTTAACCACACTTTCTACAGCAAGTTTTGCTCTAATAGCATCTAAGAAAAGAAAATAATTATTTAAATTTTGGATAAAGAAAAATTCTTTATCCAATTTTTTTATTTATATATTTTTTTCAAATTATACTGTAATGAATTGTTTAAAGCGATTTAAAATTAAATCAATACTCAAAATATAAAAATTCGATTTTTATCATTTATTTAGGAGTAGAATTGTATTAGCAAAAATATAAAATCGCTTAAAACGCAAAATACGACGTCTAATTTTTTAGAAATTTAATATAATTATAAAGATTTGTTATAATGATTTATGAGTCAAATATAAAGCTGCTGTTTTTATTTATTATTTTATTTCCAAAAAGTTTTTTTGCTAAAACATTTTAAACAAAAACGTTGTTAGTGGAGGAGCTTTTTGATTTCGAAATTATTGCACAAAATAATAATTTTGTGCAATAATTGATATTTTTATTTTTTTCTGCTATAATGAGCTTAGCAAATAAATATTTAGGAGTTTTTTTATGACTAAAATAAAATCCCCTTTAATTTTAAAAGATTATCTTTCTTATTTAAAATCTATTAGAGCCTTATCCGAAAAAACTATTAGTGAATATCATTACGACCTTATTAATTTTATTTCTTTTCAAATATTAAGAAAAGTTTATTTTGATGATAAAGAAAAATTTGATTATGATTTAAATAAATCAAATATTGATTCTAATAAAATTTTCAATCAAGCTTTTATTAATGATATTAATATTCAGGACATGTATTCTTATATATCTTATTTGGATAACGAATTAAACGATAACACTTCTACTAGGTCAAGAAAAATTTCTGCTTTACGTTCTTTTTATAAATATTTACATCAAGAAATTGAAATTATCGATAATAATATAACAGAAAAATTAAGAAATCCAAAAATCCAAAAAAGACAACCTGTCTACCTCACTTTAAGCGAAACAGAACACTTACTAGAAATTGTAAGTCAAGAAAAAAATGAATTTTTAAGAAATAGAGATATGGCTATAGTTTTCACTTTTTTAACAACAGGCATGCGTCTTTCCGAACTTGTTAGTGTGGATTTAAAAGATATTAAAGATGATCATTTTTCAATTATTGGTAAAGGTAATAAAGAAAGAACTATATACCTAACTAAAAATTGCATAGATTTAATTGAAAATTATATAAAGATTAGGAAAAAATATTTAAAAGACAAAAAAATTGACGCTTTATTTATTTCTACTAGAAAACAAAGAATTTCAAACAGGGCTGTTCAATCAACTGTTGAAAAACATTTAGAAAAAGCAGGTTTTGATACAAAAATCTATTCTACTCACAAACTAAGACATACAGCAGCAACTTTGATGTATAAGTATGGAAACGTGGATATAAGAGCCTTAAAAGATGTATTAGGACACGAAAGTGTATCTACTACTCAAATTTACACCCACTTGGATGATGAAGATTTGAAAAAGGCAGTAAACAAAAATCCTTTATCAAATTTAAAAATATAAAAAAATTCTTATCTATTAATATTAATTTTTCAAAGCTAGAATTTATAAAAAAATACTCAATCAATAACTAATTCTTATTGGTTGAGTATTTTTTAGTTTCATCACTTATTTTATGGAATTTATATCTAAAATTTTATTATCTATAAATTTTTCTAATACTTTCATCAAGGCAAGTTTTCCGTGGTATTTATTTAATCCACCTTGCAAATAAACTGTGTATGGTTTTCTCAATGGCCCATCGCAAGATAATTCAGAAGTAGCTCCTTCTACAAAGCCTCCTGATGACATTATAACAGGGTCTTCATATCCAGGCATTTGATCAGCTATCGGTGTTAAATTGGAATCTACACTACAAGATTCTTGGATTGCTTTTGCAAATAATTCTAGTTTTTTACTAGAATGTAATTTTATAGCTTGGACTATATCGCTCCTTGGATCATCTAATTTTGGGATTATTTCATACCCTAAATCATCAAAAACTTTCGCGAAAAGAAGAGCAACTTTTATAGACTCAATTGTGGTTTTGCTTGAAAAATATAAACCTTGCAAGACATTTCGATTTGTTCCAAAGCTCAATCCTTCATCTTTTCCAATACCAGGTGCTGTAAGCGTATTTGCACAGTATTCAATCAAATCTTTTTTGCCAGAAATATATCCGCCAGTTATTGCAATTCCACCACCAAGATTTTTAATTAAAGAGCCAGCAATTATATCTGCACCTATTTCTATAGGTTCTTTGATTTCTGTGAATTCCCCATAACAATTATCTACAAAAATAATTACCTCTTTATTTATTTTTCGAATTTCAATAATTGCATTTTCTATTTCACTAATACTAAAAGCTCTCCTATTTGTATATCCTGTTGATCTTTGAATCATTACAAGCTTTGTTTTATCATCTAATTTCTCTTTTATTTTTTCATATTGGATTTCTTGGTCATTTTTTAATTCTAATTTATCGTATTTAATTCCTTTTGAAAGCAAATTTCCTTTTTTATTTCCTTCAATTCCAATAACTTGTTGTAAAGTATCATAAGGATCTCCATTTATTGATAAAATCTTATCTCCATAATTTAAAAGAGAAAATAAAACCAAAGAAATAGCATGAGTACCAGATACTATATTTGGTCTTACAAGAGAATCTTCAGATTTAAAAATTGAAGAAAAAATATTTTCAACTACTTCTCTACCAATATCTGCATATCCGTATCCTGTAGCAGAATTAAAATGAATAGCAGAAAGACTATTATCGCTAAAAGCTTTTAAGACCTTTATTTGGTTATATTCACTTATCTTATCTAATTTTTTAAATTTATCTTCTAAATCGAAATCTATTTTTTCAATATAATTTTCAATCTTTGTATCAATTCCATATAATTTATTGTAAATCATAAGTCTCCTTTACAATTTTTTCCATATCTTCCAAGATTTTTTCATCCATATCCTCATCCCTATAAATTAAATGAGAAAAATCATATTTTAAATATTTTTTCATCCATGTGATTTGCCTTTTGGCATATCGTCTTGTATTTTTTTTGATTTCACTTCTTAGCTCATCATAAGAAATCTCATTTTCTTTATAAGGAAAAAATTCTTTATAACCTATAGCTTGTAATGACTTAGATAATGAACTTAGTTTATAGTTTTTAACTAGCTTGTCAAATTCATTTTCTAATCCGTCATTAATCATTTGGTCGACTCTAAGATTGATTTTTTCATAAAGTTTTGACCTATCATTGTAGTTTATAAAAAATAATATAGGCTTTATATTTTTATTTAAAATTTTTAGGCCTTTTCTTAATTCACTTGGTTTTTTTCCAGTTAATTTGTAAGTTTCAAAGGCTCTTATAATTCTTTGAGTTTCATTTGGATGATATTTTTTTGCCTCTATTGGATCAATTTCACAAAATTTTTCATACATATATTCATTTCCATACATTTGAAAATCTTTTGTAAGCTTATCCCTTAAATTTTCATCTTTTTTATTTGTTCCATAATTCATATCAAATAAAATTGAATCAATATAAAAACCCGTACCACCAGCCACGATAGGAATTTTATTTTTCGAATTGATTTCACTTATTAGATTTCTTGCCATATCCTTAAATTCTTGAACAGAATATTCTTCGTTTGGATATTTTATATCAAGCCCATAATGTTTTATGCCATCCGTTTCGCTTTCTTTTATTTTGTTTGTTCCTATATCCATATCTTTATAAATTTGTTGGCTATCAGCAGAAATAATTTCTCCATCAAATTTTTTGGCAATTTTTATAGCAAAATCACTTTTCCCACAAGCTGTAGGTCCAGTTATAATCAAAACTTTATCTATCAAAATATTTCTCCAATTCATCTTCTTCAATCATAATAATAGTCGATTTTCCATCGTAAGTTTTATATGGATTATCACACTTATTTAATTTATCTATTGTAGCCATAGCTTCTGCTTTATTAATAACATCTCCTTTTCTAAAGACATTTTTGTTTATAAGCTTTGAAATTTTATTTAAAAATAAGTTTTCATTTTTCTCATCAATATCTAATAAATCATAAAAAAAATTATTATTTTCAGGTTCTTCAAATATAAAAGGAACAGCTCTAATTATCAATTTATCATAAGAAAATTCCTCAATATCAAAACCCATTTTTTTGAAAATTTCTTTTTTTTCAAGATATTTATTATATTCTTGAAGATTTACTTTGACAATTTTTGATTCAATCAATCGTTGAGAGGAAATTTTTCCATTATTAAAATTTTCTATATATTTATCAAATTTAATTCTTTGATCAGCTCTTCTATTATCAAGGATTAAAATTTTATCATTATAAGAAAATAAAGCATACCTATTAAAAATTGAACACTTATAAGTAAGCTTATCAATTTCTAATTTTTTTACTGTTCCAAGGCTTTTCTTATTGTAGTCTATATCTTCGATTTTTTCATTTTTTTCAATAAAATTTAATTCTACACCTCTAAAGAAATCTTCTTCCTTTTTTGCTTGGTCTTTTGTATCTGGATTTTTTTCAAAATTATAGGAATTTTCTTCCTCTTTTACCTTATTGTATGAATTTAAAATCTCACTATAATCATCATAAAAATTCAATTCTTCTTTATTTTTTTCTGATACTTTAACTTCCCTAATATTAATATTTTCATATAAGATTTTAGATACTTCATCTTCTAATAAATCAATTAACTCATTTTGATATGTGAATTTAATTTCTTTTTTGTTAGGATGAATATTTACATCAATATTGTTAGAATTTGTTTCTATAAAGATAAAAAAAGCTGGAAATCTTTGACTTGGAATAAGTGTTTTATATTCATTTTCTATAGCCTTGCTTATATTCTCATTTTCAATAAGCCTATTATTTACAAAAATATATTGAAAAGACCTATTTCCCCTATAATAATTAACTTTTGAAATAAATCCTTTAATTTTATAAAGAGAATTTTGAATTTCTATCTTGATAAGATTGTCTTTTAGATTCTCATCCAATAAATAAATAATTTTATTATCCATAGCTTGGTTTTTTAATGTATGAAAAATCAATCTATTGTCTTTTATAAATTTAAAAGATACATCTTTATAGCCTAATGCTAATGCTTGCATTATTTTTGCTATTTTATTTGATTCATTTATATCAGATGATAAAAATTTACGTCTTACAGGAAGATTTGAAAATAAATCATAAACTTCTATGCTTGTCCCCATATTTGTAGCTATAGAATTGTATGACTTTATATTTCCATTTTTAAAAATCAATTCTTTTCCTAGATTTTGATTTTTAGTTTTTGAAATTGCTTTTATATTTGCACAAGCAACAATTGATGATAAGGCTTCACCCCTAAATCCAAGAGTAAATAAATCATATAAATCTGAGAAATCTTTAATTTTTGAAGTTGCATGTCTTTTAAAAGCTCTTTTAAAATCATCCTCATCAATTCCTAGCCCATCATCAGTAACTCTTATATAAGATTTTCCACCATTTTTTATTTCTACAACTATATTTTTGGCATTTGCATCTATTGAGTTTTCTACTAATTCTTTTACTATAGAAACAGGAGATTCTATAACTTCTCCTGCCGCTATTTTTTCTATTGTTTTTTTATCAAGTTCTATGATTTTCATCATATCTCCTTTATATTATCAATAAGCTTATTAAGAATATTTATTGCTTCTAATGGGGTTAATTCATTTATATTTATCAAATTTACTTTATTTTTCAATTCATCAATTTTAATTTTATTCAAATCATCAATAGAAGATTTTATTATTTTATTATTATCTTTAAATATTTCATCACTTTCATCAAGCTTATTCATAAATACTTTAGCATTTTCTATTAAATCTAATGGTAAGCCGGACATTCTAGCAACTTCAATTCCGTAAGACCTATCAGATTTTCCTCTAGAAATTTTTCTCAAAAAAACTAAGCTATCATTTTCTTCTAATATATCTATTTTTAAATTGATGACATTATCCAATTTATTTTCAAGAACTGTTAATTCATGAAAATGCGTAGCAAAAACTGTTTTAGCCTTCTTCTTTTTGCTTAAATAATCAACCAAGCTCATAGCTATTGATAAACCATCATCAGAGCTTGTCCCCCTCCCTACTTCATCTAAAATAATGAAGGACTTGTCAGTTGAATTTTTTAAAATGTTGCTTACTTCATTCATCTCAAGCATAAAAGTTGACTCGCCTTTTGAAATATTATCGCTAGCTCCAATTCTTGTAAATACCTTATCACAAATACAAATACTTGCCTTTTCGCAAGGAACAAAAGAACCCATTTGAGCAAGAATTATAATTATAGCCATTTGTCGCATATAAGTAGATTTTCCTGCCATATTAGGCCCTGTAATTATTTGGATTAGATTATTACTTTCTCCGATGTCTGTATCATTTGAAATAAACTCATTTTCTTTAAGTTTTTTTTCAATAACAGGATGTCTGCCGTTTTTAATTTTTATAATATTATCTGTAGTAATTTTAGGTTTACAATAGTTATTTTCCCTAGCAAGTTTTGACAATGCATTTATAGAATCTATAATTGAAATTAATTTTGATAGATATTGGAGTTTTTTGGTATTATCCAATATGAATTCTCTTATTTGACAAAAAATTTCATACTCAAGATTATTTATCCTATCACTAGAGCCCAAAATCAAATTTGAAAGCTCCTCAAGTCTTTCTGTAGTATATCTTTCTCGATTAATTAAAGTTTGTTTTCTTATATAAGTATCAGGAACTAAGTCTAAATTTGATTTAGTTATCTCTATTGAATACCCATTGTTTTTATTGTAATTTATTTTTAATTTATTTATGCCTGTCTTTTCTTTTTGTTCATTTTCATAAGCAATCAAATCATTTTCTGCTGACAAAGAATCTTTTTTTAACTTATCCAAATCATCATTGAAACCTTCTTTGATAATTTCTCCTTCAGTAATTAAAACAGGTGGGTCATCAACAATAGATTTATCTAAAATATCATAAATATTGGAAACATCTGGAAGATTTTTTGAAAAAGAAATAATATCTTTATTATCAAGTCCTGCCAAAAATTTCTTAAATTCTGGAATATTTCTTATTGAAGTTTTCAAGGAAATAAAATCTCTTGCATTAGCTCTTTGATAAGAAATTTTTCCAATAATTCTTTCTAAATCAAATATATCATCCAAAAAATATGAAACCTTATTTGATAAATCAGGGTTTAAAAAGAAAAATTCGACTAAATCTAGACGTTTATCAATTTTTTCTTTTTCTATTAAAGGTCTTTCAAGCCACATATTTAAAAGCCTTGAACCCATAACAGTATCAGCTTTGTCAATCAATTTAAATAAAGAATTATCCTTACCTTTTTTGTCAATATTTGAATGTAATTCAAGATTTCTTCGTGTATTTGCATCTAACTGCATATAAGATGCAATATCTAAAATTTCAATATCATTTATATGAGCTAATTTTTCCTTGTGATAACTATAAATATAATCCAATAAATTTGAAATAGCTATTAAAGCAATTCTCATATTTTCTATTTTTTTGAAATTTTCTACTCCCAAATTTTTATATACATTTTCACTTAAACTTTCATAGTCCTTGCTATCGTCAATTTTATTTATAAGGATTTCTTTATTTAAGTTTAGATATTTTAAAACTTTTTTATTAGAAAAATTTGAATTTATTATTATTTCTGATGGAGAAATTTTTTCTATTTCATCTATTAGCTTGTTTGCACTAATGCTTTGATTATTTCTTATTTCAAAAGCCATTAATTTACCAGTTGAAATATCTGAAAAACAAGCGCCAATTCCGTATTTATTCTCATATATTGAAAGTAAAAAATTATTTTCTTTTTTATCAAGCGATTCCAAATCTATTATTGTACCTGGACTTATAACTCTTGTTATAGCTCTTTTTACAAGGCCTTTTGCCATTTTTGGATCTTCTACTTGATCACACAAGGCTATTTTAAATCCATTTTGAACTAACTTATTTATATATGTATCAATAACATGATGAGGAACTCCACACATAGGTGCTCTTTTGTCATGACCACATTCTTTTCCAGTCAAAGCTAATTGGAGATTTTTGCTAATAATTATAGCATCATCAAAAAAAGCCTCGTAGAAATCTCCGACTCTATAAAGTAATAGAGAATCTTCAAAGTTTTTTTTGACATCCACATAGTGCCTTAACATAGGGGTTAATTTATCATATTTAAAATCTGCATTCATATAATCACATCCTTTGATTATTATAACATATAGGAAAATTCATATAAAAGAAATAACCCATGATAAATCATGAGTTATTTAATATTTATTGATTGAATATTTTTTATCCATTTACTTGAATCTTTTTCTTGCTTGTCAACTATAAAAAATATGCCTAATTTTTTGTCATAGTCCATATTAGCCTTATTATTGATTTTATAAACTAATAAAACTCTGTTTACTTCAAGAGCAGTTTCCATACTCATATTTGTAGTGTGTCCATACCCATCCGAAAACTCAACTGTATTATTCAAATTAGGATTAATACCTTCTTTGTTTAGGATTTTTTCAATTGATACTCCCACAAGTTTAAATTCCTCTCCCTTAGGAGTAGTAAATTTCATTTCGTTTTTTCCCATTTTTCTTATATCTTTCAAAGACAAGGAATCTATTTCGCTATCATTATTTTTAACTACAACAATTTCATTATCATAATTAGATAATGACTTATTAGAAATATAACTTGCCAGCTTTGAAAATAAAAAAATCGAAATCAATAAGACTATTACAAGTAAAACAAGATTGTATTTATTTTTATTATAAAGTTTTGAAATATTGTTATTTTTATTATTTCTCATTATTTTCCGGTTGAACCGAATCCACCTTCTCCTCTTTCACTTTCACATAAGTCATCAACTTTTTGAATTTCAACTTTTTCATAAGGTTGAACTACCATTTGAGCCAATCTTTCATTTTTTTTGATAACTTGTTCATTTTTCCCAAAATTATAAAAAAATAATTTTATCTCTCCCCTATAATCACTATCTATAATTCCAGTAGAATTAGCAAGCATTAATTGTCTTTTAACGCCTGTTGATGACCTAGGATAAATAGCAACAAAAAAGCCTTCTGGAATTTCTATTTTTAAATCAGTAGGAACTTTGCCTACTTCTCCTGGCTTTATTATAATTTCTTCTTCATTTGAAGAATATATGTCCATACCAGCTGAATAAAAAGTTTTATATTCTGGTAATATATTATTAGTTTTTATTTTTAAAATTTTTTTAGTCATAATTTCTCCTATCTAATCGTCTTTTATATTTTATCATATATCAAAAGAAATTTGAATTAAAAATACCAGTATAATTAAATATTCTAAGGGTGTATAATTAATTTATAGGAGGATAAAATGGAAAAAATAAAAAACAGATTTTTAAAATATATTGCAATAGATACAAGAAGTGACGAATCAAAAGCAAATTTGATAAAACCAACAAGCAAAGGTCAATTAGAATTAGGTAAAATTTTAAAAGAAGAATTGAATGATTTAGGTCTTGATGCCTATATAAATGAAGAAGGATTTGTTTTTTCATGTCTAAAAGCAAATACAGATAAAATCTTACCAAAAGTTGGATTCATTGCTCACATGGATACTTCTCCAGAAATGCCAGGAGGAATAAAAAATCCACAAATTATTAAATATGAAGGTGGGGATATAAAACTAAAAGAAAATATATTTATAAAAGAAAAAGATTTTCCATTTTTAAAATATTTAAAAGGAAAAACTTTAATTACAACAAATGGAGAAATGTTATTAGGAGCTGACGATAAGGCAGGAATTGCTGCAATACTGGATGCCATAGAATTTCTTATAAATAATCCACAAATAGAGCATGGAGATATAAAAATTGCTTTTACACCAGATGAAGAAATCGGCACAGGATGCGATAGCTTTGATGTTGATTATTTTGATGCAGATTTTGCCTATACCTTAGATGGAGGACGACTTGGAGAATTAGAATATGAATCATTTAATGCAGCAGAAGCAAAAATTTCAATAAAAGGAAAATCTGTCCATCCAGGTACTGCAAAAAACACAATGATTAACTCTATAAGCGTTGCAAAAGAGTTAGATGATTTATTAGGTCAAGTTCAAAGACCAGAGCATACAGAAGGCTATGAGGGCTTCTATCATATGATTTCAATTGATGGAAGTATTGAAGATACAAATTTAGTTTATATAATCAGAGATTTTGATAAGGAAAAATTCGAAAAAATGAAAAAATTCCTAAATGATTGTGTAAATTTCTTAAATTCAAAATATGGCAATATTATAAAAATAGAAATGAGCGACACTTACTATAATATGGGTGATGTTTTAAAAAATCATAAAGAAATTATAGATTATGCAAAAGATGCTATGGAAAATTTAGGAATAAAAGTAATAACACAACCTATTAGAGGCGGAACTGATGGTTCAAAATTATCATTTATGAATCTTCCATGTCCGAATTTATTTACAGGCGGTTATAATTTCCACGGTATTTATGAATTGATACCTATTGAAGATATGAAAAAAGCATCTGATACAATTGTAGAAATTATAAAAGAAATATCAAAAAAATAAAATGGTTAAATTTATTCAATTGGGTATAGTAATAGTAAGATTCTAATTTTAAAATTTAAAAGGAGATTAAAATGACTGACGAAAACAGAATAAGCAATGACAACCAATACAGAGGAGACAAAGAACTTGATAAAAAATTAAGAGATGAAAATAAAGCTGATGGTAGTGAATCTCTAGATAAAAAACATACTGCAGATCAAGAAAATTTAAGAAGTATAACTGATGAGGCTGACACCAACTCAAACGTTGGAGCAGAAGCAAGAAGAACAAGATCAGATTTTTCTGAAAATCCATCAAAAGATAAGTAAATTTAAAGGCTGTAAAATATTACAGCCTTTTTTTGTTTTTTATCTAAAATTTTATTATTACCATTTAATTTATCTAGAAAATATCCTATTTTTTCAATGTAATTAATCCTGAGCATTCAGAAAATTTTTCAAATTTCAATTTAGGAAAATAAGACCTAAATTCATCCACAACAAAATAAATCTCATCATTATCCCACTGATCATAATATTCTTTCATACATTTATCATGTAAAGAACGAGATAGAAAAGCTATATCTCCAATATATACACAACCCCCATCATATAATTGTTCTAGTAAATTTTTTAAAAATATAACTTTTTTCTCATTAGTTAGATGATGAAGTGAATATGTAGCAATTATTGCATTATATTTATGCTCTAACAAGGGATTAACCAAGCCATTCGAAATATCTCCATAAAAAAGCTTAGCATTAGACATTTTATTTTGTGCTATTTCTATCATTCTTTTAGAAAAATCTTGTCCATATATTTTACATCCATGATCATATAACTTGGATATTAAAGTTCCTGTGCCAAATCCAATGTCTAAAATATTTCTATAAGATTCATTTAATATCCTATTATATATTTCATTAAGTATATTTTTATATCCTGCAAAAGGATATGAACCATCATTATCAGATATTTCAACGCTTTGATCATAATCATCAGCCCACAAATCAAAACCTTTATTACTTAACAATTTATCCTCCAAATTAGTTAATTCAAATTACTATCTTGATTATACCAATTTTAATAAATAATTAAAATTTAATAATTTTCTCTTTGAAATAAAAAATCCTTCTGATTAGTTTTGTTAATCCTAATCAGAAGGGCATACATAAATTTTATATGATTTAAAAAAATCATTTAAAATTTAAAGTTATTCATCAATTTTGCGTCTTACCATATCTCCCATTTTTAAATCATGATCTATTTTAATATAAACTATTTGTTTTGCCTTGTTGGCTATTTCTATATCATTTCCTTTGGAATCTTTCATATTTTCAATTTTAAATTTTACAAAGTCTGGACTATTTCCAAAAATTTCGACTTTATCTCCCAAAACAAATCTATTTCTTTCTTCTAGTTTTGCAATTTTATTTTCTTTGTCATAATCTAAAACCACAGCAATAAAATCATAATTTCTAATGTATGAAGAATTTTCATAAATTTGAGAAGAAGAATCTGCTTTATTATAGAAAAATCCTTTTGTAAAATGTCTATGGCTAGCTTTTTTTATTTCATCCATATATTTTTTAGCAATTTCTTTATTATAAACTCCATTATAGTATGCATCAATTGCTTGTCTGTAGCTTCTAATAACTGTTGCAACATAAAAGACAGTTTTCATTCTTCCTTCAATTTTAAATGAATCAACTCCTGCCTCAATCAATTTATCAATTTCATCTATTAGGCATAAATCTTTGGAATTCATAATAAATGTTCCATTTTCATCTTCGCCTATTGGATAATATTCTCCTGGTCTTTTTTCTTCTTGTAGGGCGTATTTCCACCTACAAGCATGAGCACAATCTCCTCTATTTGCATCTCTTCCTGTCATGTAATTACTTAATAAACATCTTCCAGAATATGAAATACACATAGCTCCGTGAATAAAACATTCAATTTCTAAATCTTTTGGAACATTTTTTCTAATTTCTATTATTTCATCAAGTGATAATTCTCTTGCAAGTATAACTCTTTTTGCACCAAGTTTATACCAAAAATTAATTGTGTGAGAATTAGTTACAGATGCTTGAGTTGAAATGTGTAAATCTATATTAGAATTTTCTTTTGCTATATTAAAAATACCAGGATCTGAAATTATTAAAGCATCTACCCCAATTTTTTCAAGATATTTGATGTATTCTACAATTCCCTCAAGATCATTATCATGAGGAACTATATTCATAGTAATATGACATCTAACTCCATGTTCATGAGCATAATCAACTGCTTCTTTAAGTTCATCTTTATCAAAATTTTTTGAATTTTTTCTAAGACCAAAATTATTTCCAGCCATATAAACAGCATTTGCTCCAAATTTTATAGCTGCTTTTAATTTTTCCATATCTCCAGCTGGTGCTAATAATTCTACTTTATCTTTCATCAACTCTCCTTGTCGTTAAACTAATACCATCGCCTATTGGTATTATACTTGTTACATAATCGTCTAAATTTGTAATATGAGATAAAAATTTTCTCAAATTTTTAACCATAGTTATGTGTCGTCTATTAATTAAATCATCGTTTGTAATTTCTCCTCTAAAAAGAATATTATCACAAACAATAAGTCCGTTTTCATTTAATAATTTTAATGATTCATTAAAGTAATATTCGTATTGTGATTTATTTGCATCTATAAAAACAAAATCAAAGCCTTGATTAAAATTATTCAAGGCTTTTTTTGCATCCATATTTATTAAATTTATTTTTTTATTATATTTAGAAAAATTAGCTTTTGCTATTTCTGATATTTCTTTACTCTTTTCAATTGTAGTAATATTTGCATTAGAATATTTAGAAAAAAGTAAGGAAGAATAGCCAATAGCTGTTCCAATTTCTAGAATATTTTTAGGTTTTGAAATTAAAACTAGACTTTTAAGGAATTCTTTTGTTTCTAATTTCATTATAGGAATATTATTTTCAATTCCGTAATTTCTTAATTCAATAAAATCTTCATCAATATAAATATTATTTAAATAATCAACTATATGATTATAATTAATATTCATTGCTATCAACTTCTGTTAAAACTGGTAAAATCATAGGATCTCTTCCAGTTTGATTATAAATATATGATTTCAATGCTTCTCTTATTTGATATTTAATTTGACTAATAGCATGAATATCTTTTTTTTCACATTTTTTCATTGTTCTCATTACAATATCTTTTGAATTTTCAATAAGATCTTGATTTTCTTTTACATAAATAAATCCTCTTGAAACAATTTCAGGATTTGATAAAACTCTTTGTGTATGTTTTTCAATTGTTAAACTTACAACTAAAAGTCCATCTTCAGAAAGATGTTTTCTATCTTTAAGAACAATATTTCCAACATCGCCAATACCTGAACCATCTACTAGAACATTTCCAGCCTGAACTTTACCATTAATTCTGGCAGATTTTTTGGTAAATTCAAATACATCTCCATTTTGACCGACCAAAATATTTTCTTTATTTAATCCCATATCCATAGCTATTTCCATGTGTTTTTTTAATTGGCGTGGTTCGCCGTGAGCTGGAATAAAATATTTTGGTGTTGTTAATTGGTGCATTAATTTAATTTCTTCTTGGCAAGCATGACCTGATGCATGAACTTTTGCCAAAGAATCATATATAATATCACAACCAATTTTTGTTAAATTATTAATTGTATTATTAATTGGCATTTCATTACCAGGAATTGCTGATGATGATAAAATTACAGTATCTGATGAATTCAAATGAACTTGCTTATGCTCATTATTTGCCATTCTTGTCAATGCAGATAGTGGTTCTCCTTGAGTTCCAGTTGACAAGACAACAATTTGATCGTCAGAATAATCTTTAATATTTTTCATATCAATTAAAGTATTATTTCTAATTTTCAAATATCCTAGTGAACTTGCAATTTTTACGTTATTTATCATAGATCTTCCAGATAAAACAACTTTTTTATTATATTTTTCAGCAGCAAATATTACCTGTTGCACTCTATGAAGGTTTGAAGCAAAAGTTGCTACAATTATTCTGCCTGGTGCTTGTCCAAATAAATTAATAAAAGTTTCTCCTACTTCTTTCTCACTCATTGAACTTCCTTCTATTTCTACATTTGTAGAATCAGAAAAAAGACATAATAATCCCTTTCTTCCTAAAGAAGCAAGCTTTTGTATATCAGTAGGTTCGCCATCTATAGGCGTAAAATCCATTTTAAAATCGCCAGTAAATAATATAGTTCCTATTGGAGATTTTACAGCTATTGCGCAAGAATCTGGAATTGAGTGACTTACTCTGATAAATTCTGCACTTAGATTTCCAACTTTTACTGTATTATTGACATTAACCATCTTTAATCTATTAGAATTAAGTCCATGTTCTTTAAATTTATTTTCTAATAATCCTTTTGTAAGTTTTGAACAGTAAACATTAGTATCTACTGTTTTTAAAAGGTATGCAATTGCTCCAATGTGGTCTTCATGACCATGAGTAATGAATATACCTTTTAACTTATCTTTGTTTTCTTCAACATAGGTAAAATCTGGTATAACTATATCTACACCTAACATATCCTCATCTGGAAAAGTTAAGCCACAATCTATCATAATCATTTCATTTTTATATTCGACAATTGTACAGTTTTTACCTATTTCTCCAAGTCCTCCTAATGGGATGACTTTTAGTTTATTTTGCATTCTCATTTTTACTCCTTAAATTATCTTCACATTCGGAGCAAATACCATATATTCTTAAAGAATAATAATCCAATTCAAAGTTATATTTATCTTTTAAACTTTTTGCTAATTTTTCATTATCTAAAATTTTTTCTTCAACAATTTTTCCACAATTAGTACAAATTAAATGGTCATGGTGTGCATCTTTTTGACTAATAAGCTCATAAGTATTCACAGAATCAGTAAATTCTTGCTTATTAACAATTCCCAAATCTTCAAAAATATTAAGAGTTCTATAAACAGTTGCTATACCAACTTGTTTATTATCTTCATGTACTATAGAAAACAACTCTTCTGGTGTCAAATGTTTTGAATTAGAATTTTTAAGAGCATTGAAAATTATTTGTCTTTGTTTTGTAAATTTATGACCATTTTTTTCAAATACTTTTTTTAACTGTTCAATGTTCATTTTCATCTTCTTTCATTTCTTCATATATTTTTACAATTTCGTCTAATTCTTTATTATTATCGATTGCCTTAAAGCTAACAGAATCTTTACTTTTCATCATTTCAAAAATCAATATAAAATCTTCATCTATTGGCTCTAAAACAGCATAATCTTTATCGTCTACTCCGAATGTATCTATCAAATTAAATTCGACTTCGTTATTATTTTCATCTGTTAAAATTATCTTATTCATTATTTCTCCCATCCAAATAGGTCTGTAAAATAAAAGAGGCAGCAATTTTATCTACATATTTTTTTCTATCTTTAAGATTAACATTCATATCCATCAAGACCTGATCTGATTGTATAGTAGTCATTCTTTCATCCTGATATTTAATTTCAATATCAGTGGATTTTTTTAATAAATCGACAAAAGAAATCACCTTCATGGCTTGAGGACCTAAGGTGTTATTCATATTTTTTGGAAGTCCAATAATTATTAAATTTACTTCTTTTTCATTAATTATTTCAATTAATTTTTCAATATCTAAACTTGCTTTTTTTCTTTTAATTGTAATATAGGCTTGGGCAGTGATAAAAAACGTATCGCTTAATGCGACTCCGATTGTTTTATCACCCAAGTCTAATCCCATAATTCTACTCATTAATATAATATTTTAATATTTCTTCTAGAATAGTATCTCTATCAACTTGTCTTATCAATTTTCTAGCATTTTTGTGTCCTGTAATATAAGTAGGATCTCCACTAATTAAATATCCAATAATTTGGTTTGTTGGCTTATATCCTTTTTCTTCTAAAGCATTATAAACTTCTGTAATAATTTCTCTTATATCAACTTTTTTCTCATCTTGTGGATTGAAACGCATAGTTTCATTGAAGTTTTTGTCTGACATAATTTCTCCTTATATTAAATCATAAACTTTTTCTAAAGCTTCATCTAGTTTAGAAATATCTTTACCTCCAGCTTGAGCGAAATTTTTCTTTCCTCCACCGTTTCCACCTGTTATTTTACTAACTTCTTTGACAATTTTTCCTGCATTGTATTTATCTGTTAATGAATCAGAAACAGATGCTGTAAAGATTATTTTATTATCTTTTACAGTAGCAAATACAATTATTAAATCTTTGTATTTGTCTTTTATTCTGTTTTCAAAATTTCTCAATGTATCAAGATCTTCATTCTCAAATTTATGAACTAAAAGATTTATACCCTTAATATCCTTAACTTCACTTTCTATATCTTTATAAATATCTTTTTCATTGAATTCCTTTAGCTTTTGAATGTCATCTTTGAGCTCTTTTATTTCTTCATTTAAAGATTTAGCTCTTGACAATATATTTTTAGTGTTTGTTTTTAATTCATCAGAAATTGAATTAATTAATTCTATATTTTTATTTAAATATTCATAAACTTTTTTTCCTGTTATAGCTTCAATTCTTCTTATACCTGAAGCTGCAGATGATTCTTGAATTATTTTAAACATTAAAATCTCAGATGAATTATTTACATGACATCCACCACATAATTCTTTTGAATAATCAGAAACTGAAACAACTCTAACCATATCTTTATATTTATCTTCAAATAAACCAATAGCTCCGAGTTTTTCTGATTCTTTATAAGACATAATTTCTTTTTTTACAGGCAATTGTTCTCTAATTTTTTCATTTACTTCATCTTCTATTTTCTTGATTTCATCCTTAGTTAAAGCATTTGGATAAGTAAAATCAAATCTTAATTTATATTCATCTACTAATGATCCAGCTTGTTTAACTTCATCACTTAATAAATTTCTTAAGGCTTGATCTAGTAGATGTGTTGCAGTGTGGTTTCTTGTTATATCTAATCTTCTTTGTTTATTAACTTTAAATAATGCATTACAAGATTCTAATTTACCTTCTTCAACTTCAACATAATGAAGTATAACATCTTTTTTCTTTTGTACATTATAAACTCTTGCTTTTGCATCATCTGTGATAATAAATCCTGTATCAGCTACTTGTCCGCCACCTTCTGCATAAAAAGAAGTCTTATCACTTACAATTATACCCTTATGACCTTTTTTTATAAAGTTTACTTTTTCTTTATTATCAAATAAGCCAATAATGTTTGCATTGATTTCAAAATTTTCATAACCTACAAATTCTGTTTGTTTAAATTCATCTACATTTATCGATTCAAGAGACCAACCTGCATCAGATTTTCTTGCATTTCTTGCAAGATTTCTTTGATTTTCCATATATTCATCAAATTCTTTTGTATCAACTTTTAAATCATTTTCGTCAAGAATTTCTTTTGTCAAATCTAAAGGAAAACCATAAGTATCATACAACTTAAATGCATCTTTACCTCTAAGTATATCTTTATTATTTTCTTTTAATTCTTTAATATAAGAATTTAAAATATCCAGACCACTGTCAATTGTTTTTTGGAAATTTTCTTCTTCTTTTTCTATAATATTAATGATTTTTTCTCTATTTTTTGTAAGTTCATCATACTCAACTTTATAAGAATCAATAACGCAATCAACAATAGATGATAAAAATTCTCCTTCAATTCCTAATAGTTTTCCATGTCTAAATGCTCTTCTTATTAGTCTTCTTAAAACATATCCTCTTTTTTCATTTGAAGGTTGAATGCCGTCTGATACCATAAAAGTCATAGCTTTAGCGTGATCTGCAATAACTCTTATAGAAATATCATCTTTTTTATTTTCCTTGTATTTTTTATTTGATAATTCTTCAATTTCTTTGATAATATTTTGGTTTACATCAACCTCAAAAATATTGTCTTTATTTTGAAGAACCATTGCCATTCTTTCAAGTCCCATTCCTGTATCAATATTTGGATGAGCTAATGGTATATATTCCTTATTTGCGTTTTTATTAAATTGAGTGAAAACTAAGTTCCAAACTTCCATAAACCTATCTGAATCATCATTTCCTGGTTTATTATCATTTTCATCAACAGCTTTTTCTATACCTCTGTCAACAAAAATTTCTGAATCTGGGCCACATGGACCTACTTCTAGTTCCCAAAAATTATCTTCTTTTCCAAATCTTAAAATTCTATCTTTGGCAATTCCAATTTCTTCATGCCAAATATCAAATGCTTCATCATCATTTTCATAAACTGAAACCCACAAAAGATTTTTATCAATTTCAAGATTAACTGTTAGAAATTCGTATGCCCAATGTATAGCTTCTCTCTTAAAATAATCTCCAAAAGAAAAATTACCAAGCATTTCAAAAAAAGTTCCATGCCTTTCAGTTATTCCAACTCTTTCAATATCTCCAGTCCTTATACATCTTTGTGAAGATGTAGCTCTGTTATTTTTCATTTTCTTTTCGCCAGTAAAATATTTTTTTAATGGTGCCATACCAGCATTGATTAAAAGTAATGATTCATCATCTTCTGGTATCAAAGAAAATGATTTTAATACTGTATGATTTTTTTTAGATCCAAAAAAATTCAAATATTCTTTTCTAAGTTCGTTCATTCCTAGTTTTCTCATAATTTTCTCCTATTTATAGTTTTTCATTAACCATATCTTTTATAGTTATTGAATTAACTGCCTTGTTGATGGCATCATCAATTTTTGCAAAAACATAATAAGCTTCACACTCCGCATTATTGCAGTTATTTCTATCAGCTACGCATTCACTTGAGGTCATTTCGCCTTCCAATACTCTCAAAACATCTCCAACTGTAATTTCACTTGAATTTCTAGAAAGTTTGTAACCTCCCTTAGCACCTCTTGCTGATATTACCAAATTATTTCTTTTAAGTATTCTTATTAATTGTTCTAAGTAATTTTCTGGCAACTTTAAGGCATTAGAAATATCAGAAACTGAAATATATCCATTATCTTCATTTTCTGCTAAATAATGTATAGCTCTAAGTCCATACCTACCTCTAGTTGATAATTTCATATTTACTCCTCAATCTATCACTATCATATCTTTCATCGCTTCAAAATACTTATCCCCAATGCCAGATACATTTTTAATATCTTCAATTTTATTAAATTTGTTTTTTTCTCTATATTCGATAATAGCTTGCGCTCTTTTTTCTCCAATATTTGGCAAAGTCATCAACTGAGCCTCATCAGCTTTGTTAATATTAACTTTTTTATCGTCAATTTTTTCAACGGGACTAATAAGTTGATTTGTAGAAACTTCCACATCATTATTTTTGTCATTGATGTTTGGAATTATTATTCTCATTTGGTCTTCAAGCTTTAATGCCAAATTTATTTTATCAATATCAGCGTTTTCAGTAAGCCCTCCCGCATCATTTACTAAATCCTCTAATCTATAATCTTCATTTATTTGATAAACTCCAGGCTTATTAATTTCACCACTAATATGTACTTTTTTAATAGTATTTTTAGATTTAGAATTTAGTTTATTATCATCATTATTTTTCTTATCATCAGTTGATTTCATTTCAATTGATGAGCCATATTTTTCAAATACAAGCTCATCATTATTTCGACTTGAAACAAAATTTCGAGATATAACAATAACAATTCCAATTATCAAAGCAATGATAATCTTATCTTTTTTATCAGTTTCCATAAAATACCTCTATTAAACGATAATTTATGACTCCCATAAATCTTCTATATTATAAAATTCTCTTTGATTTGATGAAAATATATGAACTATCACTTCTCCACAGTCCATTAATATCCATTTTCCTTCTCTCAATCCTTCGATAGATAAAACATCAAATCCTTCTTTTTTAAGATTTTCCTCAATATATTCTATTAAAGCTTTATTTTGATTAATTGAATTTCCAGTAGCAAGTACAAAATAATCTGCTATTGAAGATTTATTTTCAAGATCTATAACTTTAATATCATAAGCTTGTTTATCTTCTAAAGTTTTTACTATAATATCTAATTTACCCATTTTTCTCCCTTAATAAATAATTTCTTGCTTTTATAGTCAAAGGAAATATTACCATCTTCCTATCAACCAATAACTTTATAGTTCCATCTAAGCTAAATAAAACAGCATCATCTAAATTTTTAAAGGCTAACTCTCTTAACTTATCCACGCCTTCATAATTTCTATTTTCTTCACAAGCATCTGCAAGAAATATTATTTTTTCAAAATCAGTCATATTTTCTTTTCCAGTAGTATGATATTTAATTGCATTTAAAATTTCTTCATCATCTACTCCATATTCATATTTAGCTACAATAGGTCCTAAAAATGAATGTAAAATTGCTTTATTGCTAATAATTTCATTTGAAAAATCACAATATTTCTTATACTTATCTAAATAATATTTTTCATTATATTTTGCACAATCGTGTAATAAAGCTGCTGTTTTTATTTTCTCAATATCTATATTTTTATTGATTTTTAAAGCCATATCCTTAACTCTGATTACATGATTAAATCTTTTTTCTCCAATATCATTTTTAAGCTTGTCTTTATATTTAGAAAAATCAAACATACAATTTCTCCTCTTTAATGATATTTATAACTTCATCGTTTACCAAATATCTGATACTTTTATTTTCTTTTACTAAATTTCTTATCAAAGTTGATGAAATATCTAAAGCTATATTATCAATTAGGTATATATTTTTATTATACTTTCTTACTTGATTTATTTTAGATATAAGTGAAAAATTTTTATTGCTATATCTTTTAAAAATAATCAAATTTTCTTTCAATATTTCTTTGTAATTTTTCCATTTTTCAATGTCAAGAAATGAATCTTCGCCCATTATAAAGAAAAATTCATCATTGGGATAAGATTTTTTAAAATAATTAATTGTGTTAAAGGTATAGTGAATTTCATTATCTCTATAATCATAATCATTTATTTCAAGTTTTGGATTGTCTTTTATTGTTTCATTTACCATTTTTAGCCTTAAATTTAAGGCTGTTTTTTTATTTTCTAATTTGTGTGGTGGATTTGAATTTGGAAGAACATATATTTTATCCAAATCCAAATTATTAATCACATTTTCCATCAATATCATGTGCCCAATATGAATTGGGTCAAATGTACCACCAAATAGACCAATTTTCATTATAAATCTATCTTTTTGTTTTTCTTGCTTTCTCTATATATGGTAAAAATATTACCTAAATGAGAAACAAATTCGCAATTTAATTTTTCAATAACTTCATCAACAATTTCATCATTATCGTCTAAGTTATTATTTAGTATTTTTATTTTTATAAGCTCTCTTTTTTCCAAAGCCTCATCAATTGAAGTAATTACTTCATCAGTTAATGAATTTTTTCCTATATTAACAATTGGCTTTAAATCATGAGCTAAAGATTTTAGATATGATCTTTCTTTTCCTGAAATCATTTTATCTCCTATTCATAATAATCAAAAACTATATCTCCTATAGCAACAGAATCTCCTTCTTGGATTCCCATTTCTACAAATTTTTCAAAAACACCCATTTCTCTTAGATTTTTTTCAAAATACATACGACTATCATAATCATCTAAGTTAACTTTTTCTAAAAGTTTATCGATTCTATATCCGTTGCAAACATAAATCCCATCTTCTATTTCAAAGTTTAATTCATCACTTGCAATTGACTTATCATAAAATTCTTCAAGATAAGCTTCATCGACTTTTTCATCAAGATCGTATTGTTCATCTTCAAAATTATATAAAACTCTTGAAACTTCATCAATCAAATCTTTTATGCCATTTGTTGTAGCTGCCGAAATTCTAAAAATTTTATATTTATCTGAGTATTTTTCTTCAAACTTTTTATAATTTTCATTAAAATCTAAGTCTGATTTATTAAGAGCAACTATTTGATATTTTTTATAAAGATTTTCATCAAATAATTTTAATTCCTTATTTATAAGCTCAAAATCTTCAATAGGATCTCGTCCTTCAAAACCCGAAATATCTACCAAATGAACAAGAATTTTACATCTTTGAACGTGTTTTAAAAAATCATGGCCAAGACCTAAGCCTTCATTGGCACCTTCTATTAGTCCTGGGATGTCAGCAACTATAAAAGATCTTTCTCTATCAATTTTAACGACTCCTAGATTTGGATCAAGAGTTGTAAAATGGTAATTTGCAATTTTTGGTTTTGCTTTAGAAATAACAGAAATCAAGGTTGATTTTCCTACATTTGGAAGTCCAACCAAACCGACATCAGCCAAAATTTTAAGCTCAAGGCTTATAGTTATTTTTTGACCTTCTTTTCCTTTTTGAGCAAAACGTGGAGCTTGCCTTGTGGAAGATTTGTAATGAACATTTCCTTTTCCACCTTTGCCACCTTTTGCTATTAGAAATTCTTCTCCATTTTTTTTCAAATCTTTTATAATTTTTCCGCTTGTAGTTTCTCTAACAATTGTTCCAACTGGTACATATAAATAAAGATCCTCTCCTTTTTTTCCAAATCTTTTTTTACCCATACCGTCTTCGCCATTTGTTGCTTTATATTTTGTTTTATATCTATATTCTTCAAGGGTTGAAAGGGAATTTGTAGCTTTTATATAAATACTCGCTCCATCTCCTCCATCTCCACCTGCAGGCCCTCCTGTAGGTTCATATTTTTCTCTTCTGAAGGCAACAGCTCCATCTCCACCTTTTCCCGCTTGAAGTTCGATTTTTGCATAATCAATCATTGGTGTAAATTTCCTTTTTACAAAAAAAGCTTGCCCGTGGGCAAGCTAGTTCTCTATTAAGCAATGTCTTGCTTTGGATATACAGAAACTTGTTTTCTATTTTTTCCTTTTCTTTCAAATTTAACTACTCCTTGGCATACAGCAAAAAGTGTGTCATCTCCACCTTTTTTTACATTTTCGCCAGGGTGAATTTTTGTTCCTCTTTGTCTAACGATAATTGTTCCAGCATTTACTGTTTGTCCATCAGCTCTTTTAACGCCAAGTCTTTTTGCATTAGAATCTCTACCGTTTTTAGAAGAAGAAACTCCTTTTTTACTAGAAAATCTTTGTAAGTTTATGTTTAAAAACATCCTAAACCTCCCTATAATTTAAATTAACATATTCATTATAATTTGTGAGTAAAGCACAAACTATATCATATCCGTGTTGATCAAAATTTGCATGACCTTTTATTGCAAATCCTAATCTTTTTTCATTTTTTATTAATAAAGTAACATCAATCATTAACAAGAAATATTGTTAATTTCAACTAAAGTATATGGTTGTTTATGACCTTTTTTAGTTTTTGATGCTTTTTTAGGTCTATATTTAAACACAACTATTTTTTTGTCTTTAGCTTGATCTTTTACAGTAGCTTCAACTTTTGCATTTTCAACTATTGGAGTTCCAACTTTTAAATCACTATCGCTTTTTACTAATAGTACATCTTCAAAGCTTACACTATCTCCTATTTCTGCATTAAGTTTTTCAACTCTAACTAGATCGCCTTCTGATACTTTATATTGTTTTCCACCTGTCTTAATTATAGCGTACATAGTACACCTCCTATT
>QWBY01000010.1_pt1 | contig 145424 bp, 162 predicted proteins | sample 1972471 | NCBI WGS metagenome assembly QWBY01 (sample SAMN09866722, study PRJNA288562) | Human gut metagenome isolate term6_stool, whole genome shotgun sequencing...
GATAAGGTGGATTAGGTTTAAATTGTAAATCTGATCCCCAATTTTTTTTACCAAAACCAGATGTTTTTGAAACAAACACATCAAAATAATTTCCACCAATTATATCTACAATAAAAAAAGGATAATTTGTATGTAAATTTGGAATTACTCTATAATTGCTTTCTCCTAATTTGACTATTTCTTCTTTTGTTTTATATAGATTATTTGGGTCTTTATAAATATATATATTAGATGTATCGTTTAATAATCCTCCACACCAAGTCCATTTATCAACAATTCCTTCAATTCCTAAGAAATTTTGTTTTCCAAAATTATTTTTATCTGTTTCTATAGAGGAAGATGTTTGTTTATAATAACCAGTATTATCCCCGCAAACTAATGTATTTCCAACATTAACCACATCAAAGTTTTCACCCCTACCAATAGTATCTTGAATATCAATTGATCCAAATTCTGATAAATGAAGCATAATTAAATATCTCCATTGATCATAATCTATATTATTAAAGTTTTTTCCAACAGCTTGATTTCTTTCAAACCCAGTTATCATTGACCAATCATTACCAATATTATCAGAAGGTCTTGAATAAGCTTTACCATTATAATTAGTACTTAAAAAAGCACCTATCATACTTGATTCTAAATAATGACCGCCTATATCATGATCTGACATCCAAAGATATCTACGATTATTTTCTTTATCTTCTTTTACAAGATAATATAATCTTGGTAAATATACCATAATTTGACCTTTATCTAAAGGTACTGTACTACCGTCTAAGAACTTAGAAGAATCATTTGGATCACATTTTCTTGCAGTTCCATCATCTTGAACCCAATATCTACCAATTGGGTGTCCAGTATTTTTACCAGATTTAAAATCAGCATATAGTTGTCTATTACCTATTAATTCCCAATCTTCATCATTATTTTTGATAATAATTCCCCAAGCTTCATCTTTAAGAGAATGGTTAACTTTCTTATTTTTTAGGTTTATAAGCCACATACAATAAATTATTTAATAGTTATATAAATTTTATCTTTAGAAGATTTCAATATAGAATAAAGCTTTATAAAAGTATCTCTTCCTTCTAATAAACCACCTTTAATTCTATTTTTACCAATACCTATACATCCTTGAACTAATTCAGCTCCTTTAGGACCATCTGCTACATGGAGCAATATTCCTTCAAAATAAGGAACATTTAAAAGTCTAGGTACTCTACCATTACAAACTTTTTGATAGAAAGGATATTTACTAAATTTAGGTGAGACAACATTTAAAGTAATTTCATATGTTCCTTCTGGAATTGCTGTTTCACCATGAACTTTTGCTTTACCGTTTGTACCATGAAGATCTCTAACAGTATCTTCTAAAGTGTCACAAAAATATTGTCCATCTATATAAAGCTTACCTATTGTATAAGTATCTTTTTTATAACGTCTATCAACTAAAAGATTCATTTTCCAAGCTTTTCTTTAATTACTTTATCTATATATCTTTCTAAATCTTGTAAAGTTACTTCTATATGCAAACTTCTTTTTCCTGATTGCTCTACATACATTTCACCAAGTAAAGAACCAGTTGTTCCATCTGAATTTTTATACCTAAATAAAAGTAATTCCCCATCTTTAATATCCTTTAATGTAGTATTTAAAAATGAGGAATCCTTTATTTGAGCATACAATTCATCAAGACTATTATAAATCTTTGTATTACGTTTAATTTGTATGCGTTTTATCATATTAGAAATATCCTAAGTCAATTGTTTCTGGAAGATCAACTTCACTTTTCTCTATATTTGTTACTCTTTCAGTAAGAGATTTGAATTTGGTATCGTCTACCTTTAACCCATTAGGTGTGTTTACTATAGGAAGTTCTCCCTTAGAAGCTGTAGAATCTACTTTAACGCTTACCTTCTTTCCATTTATAATGATAGAATCTCCAGCTGTATAAATATCAACTAATTTAGCAAGATTTACTTCAACAACTTGATCTCCCTTAGTTGTATTAAAGGTTAATTTAAGTTTATTATCAGTAGTAAGCTCAGAAGCTTTAACCATTGATTCAAAAGGAAAATCTACTTCACTAATCACAGTATTATTTTTACCAAGTAACTGTACTTTAGCTTCAGTAGGAATATACTTTAAAGATACATTAGCAGATAATCCGTCATTATTAAGAGATAATACTTTATCCTGAGAACTAATCTTTATTTTTAAAGTAGTGCCATCGGATTCAATACCAGTTCCATTAGAACTATTATCCTGTATAAGTTTAAGAATTATGTCCTTAATATCTTCTGAAGTGCATTCAATATGTAATTCTTTATCACCAGAAGGCTTTACATAAACTTCAGCAAGAAGAGTATTTACTAGGTTATCTTCACCAGTATATCTTAAAAGAACTATTTCTCCATCTCTAATATCAGGACTAAAGCTAGCTATAAAATTAGGTTCCTTAATAGCCTTAATAAGGGCATTTAAATTTGGATATACTGTTTTATTACGTCTAAATTGTATATGTTCTATTTTTTTATTTGCCATAAATTATATTATAAATAGTTAAGATATAGAAAATGTTCCTAAATCTACGTTAGTATGAATAGGTTGGTAAAGAGTTTTTGCTTCCTCTTTAGTAAGATAATCCTTTGTAAGATTTGTCTGTAATTCTTTAAGCTTAGTGTTATCTACATAAAGATTGCCATTAGCATCTGCTTTTACGGATACTAAATCTGTTGTACCTGCTTCCTTTAACTTTAAAGAAATAGCACCATCTTTAATCTCTACACCAGATCCTGCTTTATAAGTACCACCAATCTTAGTTAAGTCTACTAATACTTCTTGATCTCCATTAGAGGTATTAAACACAAGTTTAAGATGATTATCTTCCTGTAATTCAGATGATTTAAGAATTTGCTCTAGAGGTAAATCTATAGTAGTTAAAACAGTATTATCCTTACCTAATACTTTTATTGTTGCTGTAGTAGCATCATATTCAAAAGAAAGATTTGATTTAACACCAGATTCACTAACAGAAATTAAATTGTCTGTTGGATCAATTTTAATTCCTAAGCCATTTTCTGTGGATTCAATTCCAGCTTTTTTATTAAGATTTACCTTTATTGTATAATCCTTACCATCAGGAGAAACAACCACAGATTTATCAAAAGCAGAAATACTTGGTAATAAAGCTTTTATATCTTCCTTAGTTACTTCTAAATGAAGTTCTTTAGTTCCGTTATTGTCATATACCTTGCAGAATAATGTGTTTACAGAATCTCCTTCTTTATATCTAAGAAGAATTGCTTCACCATCTAACAAAGGTTCTGTGAACTTATTGAAAAATTCTGGCTTAGATACTTCTGTAATGAGATGCTTTAAATCATTAAATGGAACATCATTACGTCTAAACTGAAATGTTTTTATTGGTTGATTCATATTTATTGTGATATATTAAATTTTCCTAAATCTACATGATTTAAAGATTCCACTAATTCCCAAATATTTCCATAAGGTACTTTATTTTTTACTATATACCCTTTATCATATATAAAATAAATTGTTCCTTCTTTATATTCAGGTGTTTCTCTAAGAATAAGGTACTCTGCTTCAGAAATATTGTTTATATCAAAAGATTCTCCAGAACTCAAAGTTACTTTAGTATCTAAGCCGTCTTCTGTTTGTACTAACTTAAAGATATTATTAGATTGATCTTTAATTCTTACATCTGCTTTAAGACCAGCATCAGATTTGCTAAACTCTATTGTATCTGAATTATTTGTTTTAACTTCAGCAATAATCCTATTATTTTTTATAATAAGATTTACTGTACGGCTTTCTTCTCCAGTATAAACGTTATTTAATTCTTCAACATTAAGAGTGTGTTTAGTTCCGTCTAATAATGTAAAAACTATAACCCAATCTCCTAATTTATTACAACAATCATTTGGATCAGTATTTTTTTCTAAAGAAACATTTGTTAAAGGATTAGCTTTTAAGAAGGTAATTGGAATTTCCGTACCATTCTGAACAATTCCTTTTATAACCCATTCTGATTTATTAGATGGATTTGTTTCTATTGTTAAATCATCTAAAGATTTTTGTATTTGTTGAGTTAAAGAATTTAATTGTACCTTTAATTCTGGGACCATTTCTAATATAGAACCGCTTGTTACAGCTTCAGGACCAAAATTTCTCCACAGCCAATCTAATTGAGATTCACCTGGCTTTCTGTCTAATTTGTTACCCATATTTATATCAGATTAAAATTCTCCTAAATCAGTAATTTTAAGATCTTCTTCCAACTGTGTAATTCTAGTATTGGTTTCTTTATCAGCCTTTTCTCTTTCAAGTTTCTCTTGATTAAGTTTATCTGTAAGTTTTTTTACTTCTGATTTAAGGGTATTTTCTAAATGACCCCATCTTTTTTGAAGTACAGTATCATAATAAATTAAAGCATCTAAATCAACTATCTTTCTAGAAGTATTTACAAGTAATCTAAGATAATCCCTTACTTCACTAGAATAAGCTAAATAAGAATTAGTTAAATTGGTTTTTACAGCTAAAGATAAGTCTTGGTTATTTATTAGCTCATTACGAATTGCTTGTTCTAATTTTAATAAAGAATCATAAATCACTGTAGCCTTATTGGTTAATTCCAATAACTCACTATCAGATATTTCTTTATCTATTTCGTATGCTTTATAAGACTTATGTAATTCAAGACATTTTTCGTGTATATCTGTAAGTAAATCCTTGGATATTTTAGTTGCAGAAATACTATTTGTTAATTCTACGTTTAAGGTTAGAATTTTAGAATAACATAAATCTATTTGCTTAATTATTTTGTCGTCTAATTTCATATTACGTAAAATTACTAATAATGTCAGAATATGTTACATAATCTAATTCAGAATTTTCCAGCTTTTCTAATCTATCTTTAAGATCAGCTGCTTCCTTTTCTCTATCCTGAATCTCCTTATCTATTTTATCAGAAAGTTCCTTTTTGGTATCTTCAAGATTCTTTTCAATATCTTCAATTTTCTTATCAGTTGCTTCTTTATTAGAATCAACTTTATTAGTAAGAATATCTATTCTATTGTTAATTTTTATATCCTCTTGCTGAAGCTTAGTAATCTCTTTTGTATTATCTGTTATTGCAGTATAGTTTTTATTAACCTGGTCTTTAATAAAAGAGATTTCCTTATCTTGAAGATTATCTTTATTTTTTAATTCCTGTATTTCAGAATTAGTTGTGGACTTAAATTCTTCAACAGTTTTAGTTAATTCTGAAATATTTTCAGTATTGGTAGTTATCCTTTTTTCATGATCTTCAACTTTCAGTTTAAGATCCTGAATGTCCTTAGCATGAATTTCCTTATTCTTAATAAGATCATCAAGTATCTCACTTACTAAAACATCACCATGATGTAAGTTAGTTGTTCTACCATCTACATATAAAGCACGTTCTTTACGAACTAAGATGTTAAAATCATTTTCATAAATTCTAACATCAGCAGAAAGCTTATCTGCACCTTGTCCTTCTACACGTGTTTTAGTAAGTACAACAACATCATTACCATTAGAATTATCTGTTTCCCACTCAGTAATAAGAGAACCAACAGGAATAATTATGTTTTGATCATCATCAGTTGTTTTAAATATAATCTCTATACTTTCAGTATCTGGATTATACTTAGCAGATTTAACTATATTAGTTAATCCTATATTAAAAGTATCTCTAATCTCCCCATTAACCCAAAGACTTACTTGTCCCTTATCATAGGTTAATCCAACTGAAGACCATATTCCATCATTTTTAATTAATAGGATGTTATTATCTTCTGAAGAAATCTTTACATCACCTTTTAATACATTCTTATCATTTAAATGATGGATAGTTAAATCTAAAGAAGGAGTATCTTCAACTTGGATATTTTGATGCTTTATAGCTTCATCTATAAGTCTATCTAAAATAGCTAAAGCATCCATTACAGATGTAGCTTCTTTTAAATATTTAGTTGAAGGATCACTTTTATATTCACCAGTTGCATGTAAACCAACAGCTGTTTCAATGGCATTTAGCTCATCAAGATTTTGCTTAATTTTCTTATTAGCATCCTCTAAATGAGTTTTAATTTTCATTAAAGTATCATACTTATTATCTGGGTTTGCATCACCCATTATTTTAACCCATAGCTCATATAAATGTGTTGCTACAGATTTAGAAGTATCTAAACCTTCAAATAGTTTATCAAGATGAGACCAATTCTTAACATTAGCATAATCCTTATCAGGATCTTCATCCCAGAAGTATGTTAAGAAATCGTTTATAATAGTTAAGCTGTTCCATGTAAGTTCTTTAGAAAGATAATCAAGAAGTTCTGTATTCTTTAAATCTTCAGTACCTACTATAGAATTAATAACTTTCTTCCAGATTTCAAAATCTTTTATAAAGTCACCAACCTTTGTTTCAAGTTCCTTTAACTTATTAATTAAATCTTTTATACTATTATAATCCTTATCAAGCTCTTCAGGATTCTTAGTTCCCCAAATAGCTTCATCGGCATCTTTACGTTCCTTTTCTTCTTTGGCATCAGCTTCCTTACGATCTTTTATTTCTTGTTCAAGCTTTTCATAAAGATCCTTAACTTTATCTTTAAGTTCTTCAATATCTTTAGCTTTTATAAGCTCCTTAAAAACAAGCTTACCATTTTCTGGAACACACCAGTATAAAGATTGCTCTGTATCTGTAGATACTATTTTTAATAATCCCTTATGTAAAATAGCATAGTTCTCAGGCTCCTCATAGAACTTACATAATGCTTCATAACTATCGAAGATATAATCAGCTTCTAATGGGAAAGTACCTCTACGTATAAAACTACCTATTAATTCGCTATATTTATTTGCCATAATTAAAATACAAATGTTACTTCTTCGTTAGTTAATGCTACAATTGGTTCCTTATAAACATATACCTTATACATTGTAGATACACCATTTATATCTAAAGGAATTGCGGTAACAATATTCCAACCTTCATCATTTACATTAAATGATTGTGCTTTAGTTACTATTTTCTTTAAGTCAGGATATTTAATTGGAACAGCACAGAAAATTTGCTTTGGATTTTTATAAGCTTCAAAATCAAATTCTACTGTTACATTTTTGAAATCACCATCCACAACTTTCTTTATGTTTACTGGGTCTTCTAAAGCAAGTTTCATATAATCAGAATACTGTAAAGTACTAGCATGATTAAATACATCCAGAATACCATAAAAAGCACCACCAATTAAGTGAGTCTTTTCCTGTAAAGAAGCACTTCCTTTAAGATACTCAATATCAACAGTCCAAATAGTTGGATCATTAGTAAGTTTCTCACTATCTATACATACTTCTTTATCTGGATTATCAAAATCATCTCCAGTACCAACCCAAATAACTTTACCATCTTGTTTTAAAGTTACTTTTGCTATTCTCTTAGGAGAACCACTCATTTTGAGGCAAACCTTTACAATAGATCCAGGTTCTGCCCACTTAGGAACATTTATTGTTATTCCCTTTCCATAGAAAATTAAATCCATTATTTGCTGTAATGTTAAAGCATCAGGAAGATTTGTGTTATCCTCAACAAAACCTACTGTAGTTTCTACAGGACCTTCAGTATACCAATGATTAAGTTCATCTTGATTTTTAAATTGCTCCTCAATTTTAGAAGTAATATTAGTGATGATTTCTTTTACTTGTTCTAATGTAACAAGTTCATTTGGTTGTACAGCAGGTATGCCAGGCTGCGGTGATATGAAAGGAGTAGTACCATCATTTTTAACATATCCCCATTCCTTCAATCTTTCAGCAAGTCTTAAAGGATTTGTTGAATCTGCTAAATTATTTAAAAGTTCTCTAACTCTTTCTTCAGCATATCTTCTAACATCTTGTTCATTAACCTTAGCCATATCTGCTTTAGAGGCATAACCTTTAAGAACATCAAGCATCCACATTTTAACACCATGTGGATCTTCAGCTAAAAGATGTTTTTCAATAGATTTATCTACATATCGCTTTGTTGTTAAATGAGAATCAGAAATAGGATCTCTACCAGATACAGGATTATTAAATGGAACAGAACCATTTTTAAGAATAACCTCATCAAAGGCTTTAGCAATTTCTTGCTTACAATAAACCTGATCTTTTCTATAGGTATTTTCTATTAAAGCATATTTAGACAGATATTTCTTTACCTTTTCAAATAATTCATTATCTGCCTTTATATTGTTGTCTACAAAATATTCTTTAATAGCTTTGTCAACATAACTTTTAGTTGTTAAGTGAGATTCTGTTAATGGAGTAACGCCTATCTGTGGTTTAGTAAATGGGGTAGAGCCATCCTTCTTGACATAATTATCAAGTTCTTCTTGAAGCTTTTTTAAAGTCTTATGCGGATCATTTAAATCCAGCAAATGCTTTACTAATTTTTCGGTTAATTGAGAAGTAAGTTCATTTAATTCTGTAAATTTTTTGTCTATTTCTTCTTCGCTTTTAACCCCTAAATTAATTCTAGCTTTAGCTCTATCTTCCTCTGTTTCAAATTCACCAAGATAATTTTCCTTTATAAGTGCATTACCACTCATAGGACTTCCTGTTATTGGATTATTTTTTCCACAAGGAATTATAATTGGGTTAGGCATATTATAATTTATTTTTACTTAAATTTAAAATTTTTCTTATACTAAAAATCTTTTACTTCTCAAAGTTATCTTAATATATAACATAAACCAAAAAATATTAGTATTTAGTTATATAGTGTTCTGCCCATTGTCTATACTTATCAATATGTTCTTTTTCTCTAAGAAGCATTAGCATATTCTTTAAGTCAGATAAATCTGGTTGTAGTCCTTTAAGTAATTGACAAAGTATTCTTTTATATTCTTTTATAGCTGCTTCAATTAGGTCGGCATCCACATCCGCCCTTCTTAGACATTCCGTTTGGTTTGTTGTTACAAAGTCCATTACATTTAAAGATTTGGTTTAAAATTCTATTTGCTTCTTCGAATCTACCACATTGAACTAAATAAGTAATAATATCTAAAGTTGCCATAAGTAAGTCTCTAAGATAAACTAAGTCATCATTACTTGCTTTTGGTTTTAAACAGATATTACCACAAAGAGATTCTAAAACATCGTTTATCTTACTTATATAGCATTTATTTAAATGGCATAAAGAAAAATAATCCGTAATAAATCCAAAAGCAAAATAAAGCTTTTCAAAGTCTTCTAAAGGATTATTTTCTAAGTAAGTAAACATATTATCAATATTATCTACTTTAGTTCCTTTTTTAGAATCTGTATCATATAAATAAATATCGTTATCTTCTACATAGTAATAGTTTGTATTCCAAGATGAAGGCATTTTATCCAGATACTTCTTAGTTGGTAATATAATAGCTTCAAGTTTATACCAACCATCAGGTAAATCTGTAAAATCAACCTCTCTTACATCCATTATTTTAGAACGCATAACAGGATATTTATCCTTTTCATATGGAATTTGTCTTAATCTTACAACGCATTTGGATTCATTAAACCTTAGTTTAGTAGAACTAAAAGGGTCTTTTGATTGCAGGTAATTATTTATTGGTGTAAGATTTTTTACTGTTATCTTACAATCACAATTGCTTTCTATATTAAAATATAAATCCATATTAAGTAAGTTTTATTTGGTCATTATATGGATTTCCGTCATATAATTGTCCAAGTTCAATATCTATTTTCTTTTCTTCTGCTTTTGCTTTAGCTTCATAATAAGATCTCTGAGTTTTAGCATTATACCAATCAATTTCACGTTTGAGTTTTAGCTCTTCTTCTTTAATCTTATTATCAAAGTCATCATACTTTTTAAGTTGCTCTCCAGCTTGTTTTAATTGTTTCTCATACTCTTGAATTTGTTGTTGAGCTTGTTCAAGTTTTTGCTGAAGTTGTTGAAATTGCTCTTGTATTTTACCTTGTGAATTTAAAGCTTTCTTTAATTTATCCTTATATTCAGTAACAGATTTTGTGTTAATTGTATCAACTAAAATATCTGGAGATACTTGTCCAGATTTTATAAATTCAGTTGCCATAGCTTGAACTTGTTCAAGTTCCATAGAAGCTTCACTAGCACTTAATATATGAATATCATAATCTGAATTTTTAAAATATTTTGGATAAGCAGTAAATATTTTTTGTCTTTCGTCACCTAAAACTAATACCCCTTTAAGACCTTTCTTAAACACTGATTTAGCTAAATTAAGACAATCTGAAAGCATGTTTCTAGACACTAAATCCATTTGATGGAAGTATTGCTTAGTAACTATAAAAGAATTCCTAGCTCCAACTTGTACATTTCTAACAGCATCATATTGTTGAATACCATTTAATCTTTCTCTAAATACACCAGTAATAGATGAACAAGTGTCTTCAACACTTTGCATGGCTAATGTTATTGCTTGAATTGCTTGGGCTCTTAAAGTGTTATCGTATTCTCCAACAATAGTGTTATTTAAGGTATCTCCTTCTTGTGATGAATCTAATAAAGATACTCCAGCCTTATAATAGGCATTCCATTTAACCAACCTTTCAGTTAAAGATTCTCCCAGGAATTTAGGTAATTTACTTACATCAATTCTTTCACCAGTAGTTCCACTATTAGCAATTACGGTATCTCTATAAAACCATAAAAGATTATATTTATCCTGTAAAGCACTGCAAGCTAATACTAAAGAATAAGGCTTATTAGATTTATTTATATAATATAATCCATTTAAACTAATAGAAGCATTATCTGGATCACTTATAGTTCTAAGAACATCTTCATCTGGATCATTATTCAATATATAAATTTCTTCTCCAATTTTTACTTCAGAATAACGTTCAAGTCTATAATTACCATCTTCTTTTTTTATAGGTTCAATCCATTCAACTTCGTATACAGGTATAAACCTTTTATTATAAATAGAGTTTTCAAATAATGGAAAGCCATAAACTTGATCTCCAGCATCAACACCATAAGTACAAGGATAACCAGTTGGGTATGGGTAAGATTTTTGAATCCAAAAACCAGCATTTTTTGAATAAGAATGCTTTTCCCAATTATCTTTAAGATCATCTATTTGTTCTTTAGTGAGGAATTTTCCATACTTTAGCATTAAATCTGAAAAAGTATACCACTTCCTTATTACAGAACGTTTTGATTTATTAACTTCTCCACAAGAAGGATTTATTTCTACAAAAGCATTTAGTGGAGAATATATTTCTACATCTATATCAGTACCACTTCCTGTAGGAACAGCTTTAAAATAACATTCTCCTGTTATTAGAAAATCAAGATAAAGCCTACGTAATTTTTCTTTTATAGAAATAGTTTCAGATTGTATTAGATATTCAAGAACGTTTTGTGAAGCTATTTCATAATCAGAAACAAAATCATTTTCTGTATTCTTTTTAACGTCTTCTATAGCTTTAGAAATATTAGTATCTACAGCATCTGGTTTACCCATTAATAAATTTGTAAGATTAGTTACTAATTTTTCCCTAAAGAATTTTATTGTTTCATCAGCTATTTTTAATTTCTTTTCTCTATCTATTTTGGAAATTGTCTCTTTATCTTTACAAGATAATTTTGGTATAATAGGCATTTCTAAATATTCACCAACTAAGGCATCTATATGCTTTTTAATTAGTGGTATAAATTCCATAGATGTTGGATTACCTAAACCAAAATTATCTTCAAGATATTTATATTGTTCAGCATCTAATACACCATTATAGTAATTATATGCCTTCTTTAGATATTCTTTATTATGGACTAATTCAGTAATACAATAATTTATTTTACTGATTAGTTCCGCATCCGTCTTTTGCTTCCCCATAGGTTAATCTAACACTGTAATATTTAATAGCTTCTAAGTGTCTATCTTGAAGTTCTTGTTCAATAAAGTTTAAAAAGGCTTTCTTAGATCCATATTTAACAATAGACACAAAAGCAGGTAATTTAGGATTTCCTAATCTCAATTCATAACCAATAACTATTTCTTCTCCATTATCTGGATAAGTAATTTCTCTTACTTCTATATTACCAGTATAATTTAGCTTAAATTTACATAGTATTAAGTCTCGGATTGCTTGACCTAACTCCGTATTGATTTTCATTTCTCCAGACATTATTGTTTGTTATAATTTGCATTTTATTTGTTTGAGGTATAATACCAAATCGTTTTACACCTTGTGAATCATAGTAATATCCCATATCTTGCCAATCTTCTTTTGGCTCTTCTCTTACTGTTGTAAATGTAGATAACTCTTCATCTCCAAGTAAGCACATTCCAAAAGCAGCTACAATATCAAATTTAGTTTTTGCTTCATAGCTATAAGTTAGTAACTCATCAAGCATTTCAACAAACCAAATATTTTGGGAAAAATCGTAAGTAAAATCTGAAATCAATTCCAATTGATGCTTAATAATAACCTGAGTTGCAGGAGAACCATAAGTATTAGCTCTTTTATTTCTAACATTATTCATAGTTGCTCTTGGTCTTCTCATAAGATATTTTTCAGCCATTTTTCTTTCTTTAAAGAAATTTAATATAGATACCCTTGTTGCCTCTAAGACAGCTTGACAATCATAATACATAAGCATTTGTAATGCTATAATGTATGCATGTTTTACATTTGTAGGCCTATCTTTATACATAGCAACAACTTCAGGTTCACTTAATCCAAAAGATCTTTTCAACACCACTATACAAAAATCTGATGGATCTCTAGTACCTGCTGAAGTATCACCAGTTCCTATATCAATACTATCTATGCCAGCTACATATAGATTTTTAGGAACATTTCCTGAAGCATCATATATTGGATGTTCTACAATTAGAACTTTACCATCCCTATTTTTAGAAAAACTAACACCTTCTACAGTGTCCCAAGATTTTCTAACAGATTGATTAAGAGGAAATTTCCATTTAAAATTACCTCTATCAATTTTCTTTCCATTTTTATGAACAACAATTTGACTTTTTTGTTCAGCTAATCCTACTTTATTAAAAGAATTTTCTCCCTCTAAGGCAAGGGATTCTTCAACAGTAAAGCAATATTCAGCACAATGTTTTAATAAATCTTGGGAATCTTGAATTTGATCTCTTTTAGCCTGATAATATTTTTTACCTTCTATTGGATCACACCAGCCACGATTATCCATAAGAGGTACTACTGATCTAAATGCAGGAATAAATATACCTGATTCTACATATTGACCGCTTTGTGTGTAATTATGCCTAAATGGTAATACATTATAGCCTTCTGGATTGTTAAATATCTTAGTTAATCCTGCTAGGGCACTACCCGAATCACCCCCAGTTCCCCAGAGTATTTGAATACCAACAGGTTCACCATTAACTTCTACTAATGCTTGTCCCTGAATAACTGAAGCAGTTAAATTTTTATTTGATCCAGCCTCCTCATGAAGTAATAAGTCAACACGATCACCACGAACTTTATTTGGGTCATCTGCAACTATTCCTTCATATTCAGACATAAAACCATTTTCAGCACCAGTATCTTTATTTATATGGGAAGCTCGTTTATACATTTCTGTATTTTTCACCTGGCGTAATTTTAAAAATCCAGAATCGGTTTCTGTATTAAGATAGTTTAATTCGTCATTACACTTTTTAATGGTTGGTTTTAAGTGTCGTTCACTTGGAGCTGCTATAAGACTTCTAGAATGCCTTACTGTTGAATACATATTCAAAACAATTGCAGCACCTATTTCTGAAAATCCAACAGCACGTGCTTTTAATCCACAAGCATTTTTAAACAATCTCCTGCACATTTCCAAATAATGGAAATATTCATATTGTGTTACATAAAAAGAAGGAAATCCAACAGATCTTCCACCACCACCCTTTTTAACTTTAGAGGATGTCTTTAACTGGTAAAAATTTAGGAAGAAATAATGATCTCCTGTAATAGTATACTCGTGTAAAGTTAAACCATCTCTGCATTTTTTATATTCTTCATTCCAAAATTCCCGATATTTTTTAGAACCAATAGGATATTGACAATATTTACCTGTTCTTATTTTGGTATTTCTAGCTTCACAAAACCATTCTGGATTAAAATCTAATCCTCTAGTTTTATCTATAGGTCTATATCCTGTTAATTCATAACTAAGATTAGGATCAAATACTTTTACATTTTCATTTTTACTTACATCCCACTTCATTATCAATATACTTATTAATCAGGTATAAATCCTTCAGTAGCTCCTCCTCTCAAATCAGATTCAGAAGCCATACCCTTTTTAACTCGTTTTTTAAGTTCATCTAATTCATCTAGAACTCCTCCTAAATTTGACATTTCTGTCATAACATCTTTCATTTTATATATTGGCATACCATTCTCATTAACCTTTTCAAAATCAACTATATTATCGAAATAATCTATAATCCTATGCACTAAAAATTGTGCCGATTGAACAGCTTGTATTTTAATGTTTTTATTTTGCATTTCTTGATATTTTTTACAGGCTGTTCTAAATACAGGATCATCAAATTCTTCTTGTTTTAAATTAGAATCAGACATAGCTGCTTCATGACGTTCCATATCTGAATATTCAGCATATGGAGATTTCCAATCTATCATTAAATAGATATAAGTAAATTCACGAAATGATTTAGCTTTTCCTTTAGAAGAATCTCTTTCAAAGAGATCCTTAAATTCCTTAATAAGAAGAATTTCTGGTTGATTTAATTCTAATATAGAATCAAGAGAGTTCCAAACAAATATGTTCATTACAGTCTACGAAGCTTATCTACATAATTAAGCTTAGCACCAAACTTAGCATACTGTACTTGGGATTGCTGCATTTCCTGCATAAATTGCTGTTGCATTTGCTTAATACCATCTTCTCCCATTTCCTGAACAGCTGCCTGAAGTGCCTTTTCATCAATTTGACCATCTTCAGTTACTGCACCAACTTTCTGTGCTAACCAAACAATAAACTGTTCTTGAAGTTGCTTCTCGTCCATATTTAAAATATTTTAATTTAAAGTTTTTTAAGATCTTTAGTATCAAAGACGGCTTCTTGAATTCCAAAATTCTTATCAAACCATCTGCATCTTATACCTAAGAAATTAGCTTTGTTCTCACCTTTAAGATAAGACATTTCCTTTCGTATCACATACATTTTAGGTGCGAAGTCTATATTCTTATCTAAAGTAACAACATCACCAGGTGTGAAATAAACTTTCTCTTCTTGATTTAAATTTTCCATCTACTTTTTACATTATTATTAACAATTGCCAAAACTCTTTGTTCTGGTACTACATACATTCCGAGCTTTAAGAAAGGAATTGGTGTAGAAGATGGCTTAGTATAATAAATATCATCTCCAACCATAATGTTCTTAACATCAGGACCAATTTCCTTAACTCTTGCTACAATAATAAACTCTTCTGCTGTTTCCAACTCTCCAGAATCTTCATTCTTTACCTTATGTGGCGTATCATTAGAAACAATAACTCCATTTTCATCAAATTGCATTTGAGCATAAGGATTAGTTGAATAAGGTCTTACTAATACATTTGTTCCAAGAGGAACTAATTCTGCTTCTTCAGAAAGAACCTTTTGTTCATTTACTGATTTGTCTGAAGCTTTATTAAGTTCTCCTTGTAGTGCATTTTGCCTATCAATGATTTTCTGCATTTCCTCTGATACATCAGTAATCTTTTCAGAAGAAGTTGTAAACTTTTTTAAATTTTCTTTTTTCATTTTACCATTTATTTATTAAACATTTTTCATCGGCTACCCTTAATTTAGACTTTAAAGGACAGCCACATAATTCACAATAATCACCAATTAATTTGTGATTCTTCTTGTGTTCGCATTTATTACATATATGAACCCTTTTTAAATAAAGATATTCGTTTTTATTAAAAGGTCTGTAATATAGATTAGCAATTAAAATATGCCATATTTTCTTTAATATTTTTACCATTTTACTAAAGGACAATGTGAATATTCATTTTTTATCTTAGCTGGTAAATAACATCCGCAGCCATTTTTAAATCCCTCCTTAGGTACTAAGGATATTTGATTAGTCTCTTTATTTAAATATAAAGAACTATTACAAATATCATTTTTATTTAAAGGGCATGCCTTGCATATTTCTTGTCTTATTGAAATAAAATCTTCCATTGTTTAGGTTAATTTAGAATTGTATTCTTTTTAATCTGTTATTAGATGAGTTTTGTTTATTGTAGTGTTTTATCATTCTTTCAACTTCATCTTTAAGATAAGGTACATCATAATATACCTCTCCTCCCTCATGTGGAAAATGAACTAATTTTAACATAGTTACATTAAAATCAGGATTCCACTTTTGAAGCATATATGCGTATGTTGATAATTGTAATGCATAATGAAAGTAGTTACAATCTTCTACAGTATTTAGAGGATACTGCATCATTTGGTGTGACCTTGTTTTAGGGTTATAATAGCTGTGGAGATCGATAGATCGGTTCGATTTATAATCCAGAACTTGTATATCGTTGCGGCTCTTCACAAGTAGGTCTATTTGACCAGCAAGACCTAATTCATCATTATAAATTAAGTATTCAGGAAATATTCCAGATTCTGTATTTAAAAAAGATTCGTATTTAGTGCTAACATCAAATTTACCACCAATCCCATATTTCTTTAAAGAAACATTTGTAGCTAATTCATACATAGAATTTTCCATTTTAGCATGAATAGCTGTTCCTCTATCAGTAGAAGCTTTATTAGTATCTTTCCATTCTTGAAGAATTTGAGCTCTAGCATTTATAAAGTCCTCTTTAGAAATATTTAAGCTCTTTAAAGAAGATTCTTCAAATTTCTTTTGGTTTAACAACTCCTTCTTAATATTTGTAAAATCTTTACCCATTACTTTTTCTAATGCCTTATAAGCACTCCAGAATTCAGAATCAAAGGGTTGTGCATATTTACCTATAAGAGTTGTTACTGAAGTATATTTCCTTTTAGTGTCTAAATTTTCATAGACATGAGTTGAATCTACAAATCCAACTTTACCATTTACCTTATCATAATTCATCAGTTAAAAATTTAAAATATTGTTTATTATTTGTTCGATCGTTATATAGCTTTCTATATGAAAGATTTTGAGAACGGTATACATTATTTATAGTTCTTTTAGATGCTAATGTACTACCATCCCCATTCTCATACCCACGTAATACAATATCTACTGCTTCTTCAAATGTTTTAGATTTTTGTAGTATTAACAAAATATCTCTATATGAAGTAGATAATTCATATTTTATAAATTGTGTGTGAGCTGTAAAATAATATTTTTTAATTGTCGTTTGCTTTTTTAGACCAAGACTGTTAGTAGCAAAATTATGAAAATTAATTTTCCTACGTCCAGTCCATTGAGCTAAACCATGCGCTGTTTTCCCAATATCAGAATTTAAATTAGATTCTGAATATAATACACACATAATAGCTAATGCTTGATATTCCTTTAGTTTTAGTTCTTCTTTAAAGAATCTAAAAAGATAACAAGATCTTAGTAAAAATATATCAGCATTAACTTTATTATTTGCTATAATATGACTTTTTGTGTTTATTTCATTTTCAATACTATTATAAGCAATATCTAATGGTGAAAATAAACATCCTATAGAATATAGCTTGTATTCGGGTATATTATACTCATATTTTACACACTCTTGATTTGGTTGTTCCATATTTACTTTGTTAAAGTAATGGAAGATTTTCTTATTTGAATACAATTATTATATTTACAAATATATGTATAAAAAGTATTAAGAAAAATTCATTATGACAAATATTTTTTCGGATATAGATTTTACTCCAACAAAGGATAACACTCGTTATAGTGATTATTCTTATTATGATATATTAGATAATAGTCCTTTCAATATCTTTAATTTAAAAACTTATGATAAAGTAAAAGATGAAGAAAGTGCTGTTAAAGAATATACTCCAAAACAATTAGATCCAATAATGGAAATTACTTCTAATAAATATATTCCACAAGATAAGATAAACTCTATATTAGAGGAACAAGAAGATGGTGATTACTATGTAAAGAAAGGAGAGACAACTAAAAATACTTCTAAAGATTATAGTAATAATAGGGATATTATTTATAAATTCTTTGCAGATGAATATGGGTTTACTAAGGAACAAATTTCTGGTATTTTAGGTGTGCTATATTCTGAATCTAGATTGCAACCAGATATTGTAAGAAAAGGTGGTACTGATACTGGTATAGCTCAGTGGGTTGGTTCTAGAAAAGCTAAAGCAGAATATTTATTTAATAAACCATTAAAAGAATGTAATCTGGAAGAACAACTTCAGTTTATTAAATGGGAATTAACCCATACTCATCAAATAGTTGATAAAATTAAACAATGTAAAACACCTAAAGAGGCTGCGGATGTTTGGCTTAGAGGTTTTGAAAATGGTGGTAGAGGTAATCTAATAAGTGAGGAAACATTAAATTCTACTTATGCTAAATATTATCCGAACTCTAAAAATATTTATAAAACATTCTTATCTGAGAGATCTAAAAACGCATACAAAATCTTTAATGAACTTAGCTAAAATAAAAAGCACTGAATCAATTTATTGTTGGTTCAGTGCTTTTTCATTTGTCTTCAAAATTACTTTTCTTCAGATTTATCCTCAGATTTATCCTTAATTAAATTATATACATACGCTCCTAAAGCCCCTGCTGCTCCAGCTCCAGCAGTTGCAGGTACTGTTTTGGTTAAGAACTGATTATTTCTAAAAGGTTCACCTGGTATTCTCAAAGTTGAAATATGCCTTACATCTATTGGTTCAACAGGTACTTTTATAAAATCTACCTTACCTTTATTTGAATCCATAGATCCATCAGGTAATTTATAAGAATATGTAAGTTTATCCTTATTACCAAAATTAATCATTCCTTCCTTTTCTAAAGCTCTTTTAAATGAAGGTAATTCTTGTTCATTTACTCTTGTAATTGTTTGTATATCCCCATTTGGAGAAGAGACCTTTCTCTTATAAACATATCCTTCTGATGGCATATAAGTTGCCTCAACTCTTCTAGCACCATTTGTTGGATGTAAATAATTCTTAATAGGATTAACATATGTAGGTACATCAACATTATGAGTTATGATGCCATTTTTATTATTAGTAGTTAAACTAACTGGATGTAAATTAATATCTTTAGAATAACGATCTAAACCCATATTAAGAGCTTTAGAAATTAATCCTTGATTATATTCTGTGTATTGCCTTAATACAGGAGTTGGGGTTTCCTTAGTATAGTGTACTGGATTATATTGATAAAAATTATAATGAGAAAGATGTCCTTGATCAACATTAGCAGGATAATAATTAAATCGTTCCATATTTATTTCAGGAAGAACACCACTAGCTTCTTTTCCAGAATAAGGGGCTAAATCTCTATTAGGATCAAAAGCATCTGTAATCCATCTTGGAAGATTCTTCTCTCTTCCATAATCTTGTAAATTAGTTAAGGCAGATTCTGCTGTCTTTGAGGCTCTATTTAAAAAATTCCTTAACGTTTTCGTGGATTTACCTCCACTTTGAAATTTTTCTATAATATTATTATTCATTTATATTATTTAGACTTATTATTGTGTACTATATCTTTAATACCATCTATACCTAATAATATGCAGGAAGTCCAGAATAATGTGTCCACTATATCAGGAGATTTTATTTCTATAAATACTCCAACAGTTGCCAATATGACGCAGACACACCATCCAATAAATCCTCCTATTCTCTTAGCATCTGGTTCACGTTCATCTGACACAATATCTAAAAAGATCTTCCAAAGCTTTTTCATATTATTTTATCTAGGAATAAATAAATATACATTGTCTTTATTATTTTGCGTATTATCTTGTTTTTTCGAAGATTCATTAGGATTTTGAACATTCTCCCAAGTATCTGGTTCAGAATTATCTTCTTCTGGTAATTCTACATAAGTGTTTTGTTGTTTAGGACTTCTAAGATATTGATATAACTTAGCACCACCAGAACTAATAGCAGAACCAGCAGCAATCCACCCAGGAACTGTTAAATAATCTGCTGCATGTCTTGCAAAAGCATTTTTACCTGTAGTATCAAAAGGAAAATTAAGTAATCTATTTACTCTGAAATTACTTAGATTATCATAGGAACCATTTCCCATTGTATCACCTAAAGGAACGAAAATATCTTCATCTGAAAATTTAACACCAGAAATATTATCACCATCTACTTTAATCTGCATATCACTTATAGATGGATAAGTATTTTTCCAAGCTGTTCTTATTTGTGCTGGAGCTTCTATTCTAATAGTGTTTTCACTATCTTGTATAAGTTTAATTCCTATCTTTTCTCCATTAGATACTATATAGGGATTTCCAGTTGCATCTAAACTAATACCAGCTTCTCTAAAAAAATTATTAAAATTCTTCTTTTTAGAATCACTCCAATTTTTCATTGCAGTTCCATCTATAATATTTTCTCCTATATTAGCAGGATTAGTAGAATAATAATATTTAACTCCTCTTCTCATAATTGAATTCTCATCAAATACCTTAGTTGGATTTGGAGAATGTCCAAACATATTTCTACTAATAAGTCTGTTAAGATGTTTTTTATTTTTACCTGTTGGCATAATTATAATTTAAATAAATTACTTATTTTATAATTTAATTGTTCTTGATAATACCACACATAAGAACTCTCTAAATAAGTGCAAGAATCAAATGCTATAACAGTATTACCCATATTCTTATCCAGTAAATTTCTTATATAAATATAATTAATTCCCTCAATATCAAGTCTTTTAGCTAATCTTGGATCAACTTTTTCTAAATCTTTTATAGATCCCTCCCATTTACCATATTTATTAACATAATTAAATATAGGGTATCTTGAAGTATTTAATTTACTGAATTCATCTAATGTTGGTATTACACCATCTTTATATCTTTCATAAGTCATTTCTGCATATATAAATGGTACCCCAACTAATGATTTAGTGCCATTATGATATTCAAAAATAAAAATTCTGTCAGCTTTAGTATTAACTAAGGCTCTGTCTAATAAAGAATTAATTTTTGGATTTATTCCTCTACGTAAATTTTCTTTACTTTTGGCTTGCCTATCATATTCAATTAAAGCTTTTTCTATTGCTCCAGAATTAGATATTCTTACAGCAGTAGTTCCTATTAAAAACATTATTAAGCAAAGTAAAAATGTACATATAATTTTCACATAACCAAACTTAGAGAAAATTTCCATTATATTGTTAAAGATCTTTGGAATTAGGTTTAAATTCATTCTATAATATATTCTACATAAATATGAAAATCTTTATAACATTGATAGAATGGTTTCTATGATCTGTTTATATCTTTTAAAAAATTATTTTTATATCTATGTTGTTTTTAAATACTGTTTAAATCAAAACCCTTTGGTAATGTGAATCCTATATATCCAGATACTGTATAATCAGTATCAACTAATTCTGGTTCTGCTTTTGAAAATAAATGCCAAGTATATTCTCGTTTTGCTAAATCCTTGTCTTTTGTACCATAATAAAAAGAAGTTGTATCTTTTGGATCAGGCCAATGATTTTTTACATAATTTCCTTTTTCTCCTTCATCAGAATACCACCACCACATTTTAATGTACTCTTTGTCTTTAAGAGTTATTTCTGGATAAAGTTTAGCTTCTATTTGTATATCTACACCACTAGCTTTTGGAACATTTACTTTACACATGATTTCTGGATCTTTGACTCCTTTTTTATGCTTAAAAGTAAAGTATTTTCTCCATAAAATTTCATCTGGTATTTTACCATCTGTTCCCCCTTGTAGAATAAATAGTTGTTCACTTTTTATTACTGGATGATCTATAATACATGTTCTATAAGAACTTGGTGTAGATGTAATTACTTGGTTTATATAGCTACCTCCTTCTACAGGAACTCCATCAACTGAATTCCATTTAGGGTCAATCAATCTTGGGTCAAAATCTGGTGGACAAGGTAAATTAGGATCATCAGGATCATTTGGATCACAGGGTAATCCTATAGAAGTATAATAAGTTACCTTATCTAAATGAGAAACCTTAATATTGTTTGGATTTGCTGTAATAATTATATTATTACCTTCTTTTTGTACCCAATATGGAAAGTTGCTTTTATTAATATTTGGTACAACAACTTTATATGTAATATTGGTTTTCTTTGGACTAGTATATAAATATTTTAAATGATCTACATTATTGTAGACAGTATCTTTTATATCATAAACAATATTTACAAATTCTTCTTTATTAGTGTCTTTCTGAAATAATTTTAATTTATATTGCCAAGAATCTGCCTTATAATCAAACTCACTGTTTATAGGTAATAAATCTGCCATAATCACTTAATTTCTATATTTAAAGTATTATCTCCATATTCTTTTATTTTAATACAATATGGTATAGTATATTCCTTTCTCATCCATTCTTTTGAATTTAAATCCCAGATTCCACCATCACCATTTATATAATCCCAAGATGCTTTTTTATCATCAATTAAACTTACAACAGGCGTAGAAGTTTGTTCTTTAGATAAATATTTTTTGTCAGCTTTAAAAACACTTTTCTTATAACTACTTGGTGAAGGAGGGTCTTGTTCCTCTGAATTTGCTTTTGCATTTATTAACAGAATATTCTTATCTTTTTTAGAAGCCGTAAGCCACTCTGGAAATTTAGATAGATTAGAAATCTTCCAATCAGCGTCTTTATTATTTACCTTTGATAATACAATTGATTGTTTTTCTTCTCCAGCAGCTTTTATAAAATGTTCATCTGGATTTGCAGAAAATTCTGGTGGAAAGTACTTCCAAAATTCAATTGTCTTTATTTCTTCCAGTATCATAGTTTTTATTTAATATTAAAGTTATCTGTAAGGTTATTGTTCTTTATTTTTTACAGCTATCGAATCATAGTCATTAAGATTTCTTATAATCTTTACAGAAACCCAGTTTGGTAAGGTATTTAAATCTTTAATAATAAAATCTACTTTTTCATCTTTCTCACCTTTTCTATGCCGTATACTTTTAACAATAAGCTGTACTTCTTTATTGTTTTCTAAAGTAACTTCTTTTGGACTTACTTCAAACGTATAAGTTATTTCTTTATTGCACCCAAAGATCTTTCTAAAAAGATTCTTTAGCCAATTAATACATTTCTTTAACCAATTAATAAATTTCTTCATAGGATTATTTATATTGTCTTATTTTTAATACTTGTCCTTCTTTAATCTTATTAGGATCTGTAATATTATTATCCTTTTGTAAATCTTCAGCAGAAACACCATATTTATTAGCTATACCATTAAATGTGTCTCCATATTTAATAGTATACTTTATAGGTTTTGGTTCTTCTAAAGAATCAAGATATTCATATAACTTTGGATTAGGACTAAACAGTTCAGCAGGAGGAAGATAAGGCATTATAGAGGTTTTAAAAAAAGATCCTATTTTATCCCAAATATTTTCTTCTGGTTGTTTTACTGTAGTTGTTTGCTCAGATTTTTCATATTTTGAAAAATCTATATGCATTAGACTATCAATAGCAGCTTTCTTTTTTCTTGTTTCATTAATCATATATCTTGCTTTATCCATAGCAGGCATATCTGCATTTTTTTCTGTGTATATTCTGCGTAAAGCATCTAAAGCAGAGTTATCATCAGTACCAGATTCACTAGCATATAATTCTTGCAGTATAGGCTGACCTTCCATAAAAGGTTCATCATTACCTATTCCACCACTAGACCAACAATCCCTAAATAATGCAAATTTATTTTGCACATTATGTCTTAAACTTTGCAAATAACGTTCCCATTTATCCTTCTTTCCATTTGATGGAAATTTAATTCTATAATCAATTTGCCTATAAGTACCGTTATTAGTTCTTTTTAATAAAACGTTAAAGGTAAAATCTGGAAATTCCTTTTTTAATTGTTCTACATCTTTATCAGAAAGTTGATCTGCATATTTTCTACCAATTCTTCCTCTTATAAATGTAGAACCATTTCTAATTACTTTTTCTACATAAGTATCTATAAATTTTTGACCCATGCCTTTTTTAATGCGTCCATCTTCATAAATAAAATCTTTTAAAGCATTATATGCTTCAGCTTCTAATCCCCAAATAGTTTTAGCTGGACCACCTTCTCTTTGGTTAATATCCCTAAAATTACCTGATTCAATAGCAACATGGGATAAAATATCTTGAATATTTACAGGTACTGAAGTACCATCTTCTGTAGTATAATGTGTTCCAGATAATTCTTTAATAATATTGTTATATCTTTTTAAAGCTAGATTATCTTCTTTAGGATAACCACGAATAATATCTAGCCCTTTTCTTGCTTCATCAGGTCCTGCACTCATTATATTTATAAATTTGTTTTATTAGAAATATTTTTATATTCAAAAGCTAATATACGAAAAATGTATGTAAAAATATTCAGATTAATTTATATCCATATATTCTTTTATCTCCAAATTTTTTAGATGTTTTCTTTACAGGTAACAATTCTTCTATTTTATTTGCTGTAACTACACCAGCATATCCTTTTGAATTATATAAAAAAGTAAGTCTGCTTTTAATAGTTTTTGTATCTAAAAATCCATCTTTAAAAAAAGATAATATATCTTTTCTTATATATTCTAAATCTATATTTTCTTTGTTTAATTCATTTGTTATTTTATCAAAGTTATAATCTAAAGCCTTTGATTTAGAATAGCCTAGTTTTAGTAAAGCATTATAATATTCCTCTGATATACTGGCTTTAAGTATATTTACAGCTTCTGTAAAACTTCTTTCATCTTTACAATTATCTCTTAATGCTTTATTTACAGAATCTTGTAAATAGAAATTATTTATATGTTTATCTATAACATAAAGATATTGTGAGCTTATTTCATAAGTTTCTACATATTTACTTACAACTGGAATTCCTTTAGAAGTAAATTCATTCAATAATAATAAGCTATCTTCTTCTGCAATTAATCTAAAATCATTTATATGAAATGTATTTGTAGATTCATCTAAATAAATAGCTGCACTACTTTCAAAAGTATCTATATCTTCATCAAGTATTTTATCTTTTATCCTAAGTTTCATTTTATCTGGTAATTGATTTAATCCAAATAAAGATTGTTCAGCTTCTTCTTTTTCTTCCTGTATATGCTTGTATATATTAGCTTCATTTAAATTATTGTAAAATGATTCGCTATAAATAAAGGTAATAGAATTATATCCAGGATTACTTAGTAATCTTTGCCTACCTGCTATTTGTTGCATATCTACTGCTAAATCTAGTAATGTTGCATTTATATTAGAACAACTTATAGCAAATAATAAAGCGTTGTCTGAATAAAAATCTACACCATCAAAAGCTGTTGATGTACAAAAAGTAAATGTTTTATTTTTCTCGTCTTTTAATGAAGCTTTTCCGATCACATATTTAGAGCCAAGTTTTTTCTTTAAAAGTTTTCTGTTATTTTCTGTATCAGCTATTAATATATTTACTTCATCTGGAGTTAGCTTATTTGTTTTTATAGTGTTAATTATAAGTCTTACACTATTTATAAAAAATATCACTTCTGTACTTTTAAATAAAAGTTTTCCATTTTTATATAATGGGTAGTAGTCATTATTTTTATATTGATCTATAATAGAATACAATACTTTTATAGGTGAATTTGTCTTAATAGCATTAAGCTTAATTCTTTCTATAGATGGCCAATCAGCAACATATTTATTTAAAGATAAAAGATAACCTGATTTCTCTATAAATTTATCAGGAATTGGTGTTGCAGATAATAGAGTTACATAAGAACAATCTTTGAGTTCATTTACTAAATCCATTATTGTCCATGATTTAAAAGTGGCATCTTTCATCATTCTGTGAAATTCATCCACAACCACTCTATAATCTTTAAAAGAATCTTTAAGTAATTCTTTTAATTTACTAAAGCTATCATAAGTAACTAATAGTTTAGGAATTTTAACTTTAGAGATATATTTAAATATATCTGTTTTTGTTTGTAAAGATTCTGCTGTTACCCAAAATAATGAATCTGGATATTGCTCATATTTATTTTCTAGTAAAGCTTTTCTAGGAGCTACTAATATTGTTGGATTATTATCTTTAAGAGCTACTGTTGTTGCTCCGCAGCCTGTTAATACCTTATTAAATATACCATTTGGTAATTCAAAATTAGGAATATCTCCTAGATAAGTTATTCCTTCTGGAATAGTGATTTTTTGATATTCTTTCATATTTATTTATTAATTTCCAATTATTTTTAAATATACAAGAAAAATACGTAATTACTTATTTTTATAAATAACTGAAAACCAGTTAATAAAAATGCATTTTTCTATTTATCCAAGAAAAATACGTAACAAAAAATCTTATAATTTATTGATTATCAGAAAATTAAGTAAAAAATGTTTCGTATTTTTCTTCACTTTTTAGATAATACTAAGGGTTCATACAAGAAAAAAACGTAACGGAGTATTGTTAGGAATGTTATTGATGGCTGCGGTAAGTAAAATATAACAACTTTAATAAAATATTGGAAATCAGTAAGTTATGGAGAAATAAGGTTTTTAACCTTGCGATGATGAGTTGAAAACTATCTATAATACGTTGGTTATTTTTTAAGTTCTTAACGGTGATGTCTTTATAATATTTTAATATGGTTGCTATGTTTTAATTTGTCTTGATTGTGTGGAGATGTCCTGATATAGTATTTGATCCCCCTACCTCTCTGAAATTTTAAAACGATTTGTAAAATAGGTCGATTTGTAATTTACTTTTTTGAAAATTTAGAAAAGTCAATCCCAACCAGGTTCGTAACTTAGGTGGGATAAATCCCACTTACGTTATGAAATAGGTAGTCGCTACGCTCCTACCTCTTCCATAACTTAGTGGGATTACCCACCTAAGTTATGAAGGCGGTTGGAGCTAACGCTCCAACCTTGTACCTTTGTTGGTTCTGCTCGCTTGGGCTTTCCTCGAAGATACTGGAAGGTCCGGCGTGGCTATCGCATAACGTTGCAAATTTTCGTAACCCTCCGCGTGGATAAGAATCTGGAAAAACCAGAGGACGGCTTAAGCGTTGGAGATATCATGCCGTCAAGCTAACATTATGGAAAACGTTAACACCTTAATGGAAGAGATCAGTAAGAACGACATCCTCTCACGCTCTTGGCGTGTGGCATCTTCGGGGAGCTCTTATGCTCCCACCGAAGGAGAGGTGTGGCGGATTTATCCGTCAGAACCAATTGGCTCACCCCTGGGCGGTAAAACCGCAGTTAAAGGGGTTGTCGAGGGTGTCGAACGGGCCTTTTGGCCCAGCTGGCTGATTAAGCAGTTTCCACTGCCTAAGAGTGCCGGAAATACTCAGGTAATCCTTCGAGGACATACTCTCGATGGAAAACCTGTTGCTGAGATCCCGCTTGAGAATCTTTTGCAGATTCTATCTGTAAAAGACATCCGAGTAGCTTCCCTTGAGACTATCATAGGTCTGAAAAAGACATATGATAGTTTGGGGGCCTGCACAGGCCTCCGGGAGGAGGTAGTCTCTCTCTACCACTGGAAAACGGTAGAGAGAGACTCCGAGGAAGCTCCTGCTGAGGAGACTCCCTCCGAGGAGGCTCCTGCTGAGGAGTAACCTACGTTAGAAGTCCCCACTCACTGAAGATTAATTTCTTCGGTGGGTGGGGACTTCTTTTTTTTTAATCCGCTACACAAGTCAGTCCTCAGCAAGTAGGTGCAAGAATGTAGAGAGGTTCCTATATGAATAACAATTTATATTTAGGGAACGCTTTTTCTCTTCAGATGATCCCTATGGATCTCTGGAGGGAGGGTTACTCTCCTTTGGTGTCTCTGGTAACAGAGATGCCTTACCTACAAAGCTTAACTAGCTGCGTAGGGCATCCAGATACTGCAAAGGTTCTAGGTGTGGAGTGTAACAGGGTATCAATCTCTCTGAAGCCTGGCGACATCCTGTATGTTGCACAGCTTCAGGGAGGTAGACTACCCGAGGGTTCTACCACTCTTCCTGAAGGATTCAAGTTTGAGTTCTTCAAGGTAGAGCTGGTTAAGGACTAAGGCGCTCCCGAACCTGATGAAGACGTTGAACAGATATAGACTGTTCAGTGGTGAAATATCCATGAGTAATCCGTCGTCTCTGAGTATAGCTAGCTTAGAAACAGAAATAGCTTATTTTATTTTCATAACAACTTTAAGCATAGTCTTCCTTGTAGAGTAATATCTGCAAGGGGGATTTTTTATATGAAAAAAGAAAAAAATCTTTCTTTTGTATACAAAAGCGAATCGAAAGATACGGATAAAAGCTATTTGTTAACAAATAGAGATCATGTGTATCAAATTTTCCTCAAGCCTATCTATGCTAAAAAAACATGGCTTGCTTGGAATGGAAGAGATTCCGATGAACTTTTTGATACAGAAGAGCGAGAAGGAACTTTCCTGGATGCTGTAGAAATCAGCATGTCGGAATGTTATGGAAACATAACTGAGAAAAATCAGCAAAGTATGGAGAAGCTCCAGAAGCTTGCTGATGAGCTCTATGTTAAGCTTACTGTAACATCCCACAGTGTTGGTTTTGGTAGGCTAACCCCAAAGAATGAAAAAACGTTATTATCCTCATTTTCTTTTGACACAGATCCAGATATGTGTAAATATCTGGCTGATGTTTATCAAGAAATTAAGGAGACATCCTTTCAAGAGGGGGAATATATAAGTTTGTATGTAGCAATACATGAAGGTATTGGAGGGCATTACATACAAAATATGTGGTCAAAAGTGTTTGGTGAAGTAAATCTTCAGACTTCTGAGATTATCTTTACTGAACAAGCTTGTGGACCAAACCTACTAAGAGACAAAAAGTATGACGACCTTGTATATTGTACAATTGACCTGATAGAGGAGAAACTCTGTCAGGACGGCTGTCTAGATATAAGGTACTCAGACTTTGTCCCTTATCAGCACAGATAATCTTCTCAAAAGCTGACAATCACCATATCGCATGTCGTGAGACATTTGGAGTAATCTCTATGGTGGATTCGGGGTATAGTTAGCCTGTCAACAGAAATAACTCCTTAGTACCTGGGTTTATCTCAGGCACTAAGGAAGACAAGTCAGTCCCAATCTGGTAGGGACTAGAAGTGTAGACTTTAATATTATTTTTTAATCATATATACATAGACAACTATGGATGTAGAAAAGGAAATGAAGGATCTCTGTAAAGAGATCCAAGAAAAGGCGGAACTAGGAAAAATAACGGAGTTTAATAACACCTCGTTTATCCTCTATGACCCTGTAATAGGTATAGAAGCTTGTTTTCAGGGTGTAGAAATCTTAGGAGAAAGCACTATTAAGTTCTCGTTAAATTTAGGGTTATATAACACTTATATACAGGTGCCTCCTATTAAAATATTTAAAGAGGAGGTAATGCATAGAGAGACTTTTATAACACTTTCTTCTTGCGTCTTAGTAGCTTATGGCCCTATCTTTGACACCCTTCTAAAAGTAAGAAATATGCAAGGGTTTTTTAATCACTAAGAATAAATGGGGGTGTTCAGTCTCACAGATATGCTCTGTAGGACTGAACCCCTTTCCTGCCGGAAAAGTCAGTCCTGAACAGGTAGGGGACATAGCTGGTGGGTGATATTACTTTTTTTCACCCTTGAAGCTCGGTTCGTCTAACGGTTAGGACGCAAGATTTTCATTCTTGAAATACGAGTTCGATTCTCGTACCGAGTACTAGGAGAATAGTCTCCTATTTATAAACATTTTTAACAAAATTTAAAGTTTTTTTAACATTATGGCAAATGTAAACAAAATTTCTAAGGAGTCTTTTGATGAGATCAAGAAAATCCTTGCGGATACCCTTTCAAGAGTAAGGGCATTCGCAATCCCTGAGGAGGGAGAAACCTATTCCTTTATAGGAATTAAGGAGGTTGACCTCCCTAATCGTGATGAGGCCTATAAGGCAATCGATGCTAAAACCTCAGTTGGTACTAAGGTCACTTTCTGGCCAAGTTGGCTTTATGCCAACATCCTTGATTTAGAGGGTGTTAGGCATGTTAGCACGCTAGATGGAGAGCCCATCAATGAGGTTGACGAAAATTTTCCGTCAGCCGTAAAGTGCGAGAGCATTGAGCATTTTAATGCTCTTCGCAACATCTATGAGAAGGACGGAAGTGTTAAAAACACAGCTCCAAAGTCTTGCTCAGTTTATCACTGGGTATCTGTAGAGGAGTAATCCTCCCTTTAAAAAATCCAAGTAACTTACTGATACTGAATAAGTTAAGTAGGTTACTTGGATTTTCATTTTTTTAAACATACCTTTGGGGAAGTTTTCGGTAATCAATAATAGGTTACTGAAAACTTCTTCTATATTCGCATGTAGCTCAATTGGTTAGAGCAGGAATCTTATACATTCAAGGTTATAGGTTCAAGTCCTATCATGCGAACTTGGTTTTCATAGGTTTTGTGAATAACGTGGTTATAAAAATAATATTTTTAATCTAAGTTGTTGTGAAACAATTTAGATTATACTCCCTCGAAGCATTAAAGTGATGCTCTAAACTTTTAATTTAGAGAAGACGGGGCGGTACCGTCCGAGGGAACAAAAACACAAAATAAATTCCAGTGTTATTCTTAATACTAATTTGTATTAAGATAGAGTAATTCAAACCTTACTCTATGGTTTCCCAGTTTGTATTTAATACAAACAAGTTTATGTCCTAGGAATGATGGATATAGATGGGTAATAAAACTCACATTTCAGTAATGATTCATATTTAGATATACTAACAGAATTAGGTTTAGTATGTCTAACAGGAATCAGCTAGGGTGGTACCTAAGAAACCAAAAGAAGTTTGTTTGATAATTTGTTTGATAGTGTTATACCAAGTAGCTAATGGTTTTAACCAAATAAAATCAAATTATTATTTTGGGGATGTAGCTCAATTGGCTAGAGCACCTGTTTTGCAAACAGAAGGTTGTGGGTTCGAAGCCCACCATGCTCCACAATAAATTAAATTGCCTTCTTAGCTCAATTGGTAGAGCCGCTGTTTTGTAACCAGCATGTTACAGGTTCGAATCCTGTAGAAGGCTCTATAAGTTAGAAATTAAAGATATATTATGAACAGCACTTCAAAACAGAGAGCTGCTATTAAGAGAATCTTAGAAATAAGAGACATAAACTATTACAAAGCATCTGATTTTACAGGAGATATTAATTCTTTTGAAGACTGTAATAAATATCTTTCTAAAGAATTAGAAAAATCCGTTAAAGGATTTAGAGAAGTTCAATTGGATGCTTTAGAGGGTTTCTACAGTAGCTTTTAACTTAACTTTAAAAGGTTAATAATTAAATAACCTTATGCCGAGGTGGTGGAATTGGTAGACACGAAGGACTTAAACTCCTTTGACCAGGAATGGTTGTACGGGTTCGACTCCCGTTCTCGGTACTATTAACAATCTACCATTAACATATGGTAGGTTACAAGCCTTTAAGTATATAAATTTTTACATATACTTAAACATTTGTTTGTTATTTATAAGACAACTGCTTATTGATAACAAACTAACTCATAACTAGGGATGATGTTATGAGGACAGATGAAGACTAAAACCTCATATTCCAGTAACAATAAATATATCCGCGCAGATATATTTGTTGGCTACGTTGGTAACGTTACAACCATATTTTTGGTGCCATAGTTCAGTTGGTTAGAATGCCTGCCTGTCACGCAGGAGATCATGGGTTCGAATCCCATTGGTACCGCAAGTAGTTAACTGTTTCACAACTAAACATAATGTCAACATGAGAGACATAGTAGATTATTTTGACGATCCTGAGGTAGTAATGTCAAACGGCGATTTAGCCTCAGGAAACATGGATAACACTATCTATGCTCAGAGAGTGTATACTCAACTGGCAGGTTACACCAATTATCTTACTGGGTTAATAGTAAAATCTAAACAGCTTGGTATAGATATTGTTAAGCTAGCGAACCTTATCCTTGAAGGAGAAATCGAAGGTATTTCTTCTGATTGGGAAAAGGAATACTTGATTATATTTCTTGATTCTCTGTATGGAGACAAGGAATATGATTCTTACTTCAATAGAAATATATCTAAAAACTTGAACCTTGACTGTGAAAGTACAAGGAGAAAGTTAATAGATTATTTTGACATCTAATTGGTGTTAGGTCCTATAGCTCAGTTGGTTAGAGCGTCTGCCTGTTAAGCAGAAAGTCCTTGGTTCAAGTCCGAGTGGGACCGCAATTAATAACAATAATATTAAACAAAGTTTAGTTATGGATAATATAACTTCATCTGGAACACTTTACCTTGAGAAAAAGGTATGTAATTATGGTGTATATGAAGTATTGGGTTTATTAACCAATACACTTCTAAGTCTTAACTCAGATTACTTTAAGGATCTGCAATTCTTGGCTAAATGTTTGGACTATGATGGGTCTAATCTTAGCAAAGGATCAACATTAAAGACTAATAACGTCTTCATAACACATACTGTAAAAGATAACTACAGTATTGGTAAAGAAAAGGTTGATTTAGTTGAACTTTCTAAGAAGAAAATGTCAGACCTTATGAAGTGTCTAAAAAAATCTGAAGAATGGAAAGAAACCAATCTTGCTCTAAGCTATGGTCTTGAAGAAGACGATGCTTATAATGGAACTATAAGAGATGGTAAACATTTCCCAAAATACATTCCAAGCATTAGGGAAAAATATTTCGGCTTAGCAATTGAGAATGATGGTCAGGTAAGAATATATTTCTTATCTAGTTCTGGATATTGGACATCTATATTTAAGGTTGAAAATATCGATAAAATGGAACATGTCAAACGAACCTTCTATATGCTTCAAGATAGTATGAATTGGAAGGTACCAATGAAGATAGTATCTAATTGTGGTGTAATCTCCTATGATCCAAGAGAATACTATGATGCTGATGTAACTATTGGCGGTAAAAAGCAGCAGCTTAATGACAAAGATGTTTCAGAAATTATCAGAGTTATCAATATGATTGAGTAAATAGAATTTATAAGATTATGATAACAGATAGATATGAAACTTATCGTCCTTCTGCAATTCCAAACTTAGTCTTTGATGATAAGAAAAGTTGCTTAGAGTTTGAATCAGCTTTAAGAGACTTACTTGGAAATGCAGGATGGAAGTCTGAATGGAAAAGAGTAACAAAGTTGATTTATTCCCAAAAAGGATATTTCAATACTGTTATTAATCTACTTGAAGATCAATCATATGTTGATAGATTCAATGATAATGTCTCACCTATAATAAGTAATTTACTGTGGTTATCAGAAAATGCTATTGAGATAATTACAGAAAATGAATCTGTTGATTCAGATAATACTTATTATCCTGTGTTGTGTTTTCTAGCTTCTAAGTATTAAGGAATATGCCAAACATTAAAGCATACTTTGAGAATGAACAGAACTCTTCTTATGATATAGATAATACCATTAGAAATTTATCTCTTCAGATAAGTTATCAAAAGGATTTAATTTCTAACTTAGAGAACTATACTAATTATTTAACTTCTTTAATTAAGCTCTCTAAAGAGTATAATATCGAAGTTATTAAGTTAGCAAAACTTATCAAATATGAGAAAGTAAGAAACGTAAACTGTGCATTTGCTGATGACTATTTGAACATTTTTTTGGATTCCATAGAGAACGATGAAAAAAGATATTCTTCCTTCTTTAATGAAAATGACTGATATAGATATGTAATTCTATTTGTCCCATAGTGTAATGGTAACACGTCAGGTTTTGGTCCTGAAGTTTGGGGTTCGAGACCTCATGGGACAACTTATTTTAAGGTTAACTTGGTTGAAACAGAAAAATTATTTGAATTTTCAGAAAATTTTTCTTGTTAACTTGACTAAAGTTAGAATGGTTATGAATTGATAACGAAGATAACTTAAATGGTTTTAAGTTTTATAAGAATTATGATTTTACTTGAAATTTTTTGAGTGTGAAGGTTGAAATGTAGAAGCGATTGAGTGGACACAGCCACTGGCAACAACCCCAAATCACCCAAATTTTCCTCAAAATCCCCAAATCCAATCCTCAACCAACCAAGATCAAATCTTCAAAAATCAATCATTTTCACCCTTTCATCACCCTAAGGTTAGTTTCCCACATCGTAAACTATACCTATAACTTCCTACTTCCTCTTCTGAATATCCCTTTATATATACATATAAAAATATTCAAAAGATCTACATAAATTAATCCCCTTTACTGATTATCTCAATATTGGGGATTTTTTTTATCTCACCTCTAATTTTACTTACATCCCAGTAAAATTTCTTCATCACTCTATAAAGAACTTTCAAAGTTTTTAAGATCTCTTCATCATCTCATCCAAAACAATCTTACCATCTATGTTACTTGCTATCTTCTCTTCAGAGAATAGGTGTAAAACCTATGAACTTCCTAACGAGTTTAGCCTCGTTAAAGCAACCAGACAGTACTACAATGTACTTTTTCCTTACATATATATAAATGATAAGGACAGGTTCAACGAAATTTTTTTCTCAGAACCGAACACTATCAACGAGTTAGTTGAAAAATTGATTGCTCTATATATAGACAATACAATTAAAGCAACTAATTCTGAAAGCTTATCACAAGCTTTTCAAATCCTAAGTGTAATGCTCTCACTTAAAACTTTTGACAGTTTTTTAGAAGAGTATTATGGTCTTAAACCAACAAGTATAAAGAAAGTTAAACATAATAATCTTCTAAATAAGTACTTCACACTTATTTCAGAAGAGTTAAATAAAAGAGGAGTAATATAATATGGGACTAGACGCTTCACTTAACGTTCGTAAATATCTGTATGATGAGCCAGGATTAACTAATCTCATTAAAGAGAAGACAAATTATTGGGACTTTGAGCCAAACTACATAGAATTTGAAGTAGTTTACTGGCGTAAGGCTTGGCAAATCCATGATTTCTTTATAGATCATACAAGTGATCCAGAAAATGGAACTTCTTTCTTTGTTGAAAGAGAGTTAATTGAGGATCTCTATGATAGAGTATGTACAATCTTAAAGGAACCAGAAAGAGCTTTAGACCTTATTCCAGATACGTGTGCAGATGATTGGTACTTTAGCCAAATTAAAAACACAAAGGTATCTCTAGAAAAACTATTTAATTCTGAGTTCTGGATTGATGATTCTTATGAGTTTTACTATGAGGCATCATGGTAAGCAATAAAGAGCAAAATCTACTTGAATTAGTTGAAAAGTTTTCTTTTAATGCTGAGCAATTTCCAGCAAACGAAGTTGTTATCAGTAAAAAGAAAGCTATTCAACTAATTAAACGAGCATGTAAACAATGAAACTTCATGTAGTTAAAGGTGTACTCAGAAATGGGTACATTAATAAAGCATTCTACATAAGAAATAAAAACCTTATAGAGAATGCTGAATCATTTTTCTTAATTAAAGATAACTATTGTTATAAGCAACTTCAATGCATATCTATAAGTATGTTAGAGAACTAAATCTCTCACCAATAACAGCAATTCTTCTCAACCATATAAACAATTTCTTTAATAATTCTCTAAATGCTGAAGAAGTAATCAAGCAAATTACAGAATTATATAATCAGATTATTAAGTATGGTTCAGAAGAATCTATGCATTTCTTAGATATTGAAGATGATAGTGAAGAAGTTTTTCCAGTAGCTATCTATTTCAATATATCTAAAGAATCTTTTCAGAAAGTGCTTGATAAAATAACAGATTCTGAAGATCTTTTAGATCCAGAAATAACACTTATCAAACATATTCTAGAATATGAAAGATATAAATATCCAAATATTCTGTTAGAGATATGTAAGGAAATTAAACTTCAAACTTTATGACAATCAAAGAGGAAGACTTCATTCTTGAAAGTGTTCCAGATACAGCCTTTTATGACCTGCAACTTCTTAAAAAGTCTCCTAAGACTAAAAAGGAAGAATTCAAACAAGCTGGTTATGGTATACCTTTAGACCATTGTATTAAACTTATCATTAAGAATAGACTTAGTAACAAGCAAGATACATATACCCTAAAGGAATATCTAAAATCATTTCAAGAAGAAAGTAAATCAATTAAAGAGTTGTTCAAGCAATTCTAAAAAGTAATAATAATATAAAGATTATGGATAATATTTTTGAAACAATAGGTAAAGTTCTAGAAGCTACTGCTGTAGTTTGTGTAATAGCAATTTTGTTAATGTTTATTGAAGCTATCTGTGGTACATTTGTAGCCGCAGTAGTTTTTCTAGTAATCCTTTACATTAATATAGACTAATAAATCCATGAAAGATAAAACAGATAGAGTATTAACAATACTCTTTTTTATAGTTCTAGCTATAATAGCCCTTATAATCCTTATTCTAACATTTAGAGATATGGGAATATGGGCATTAGTAATAATAGTAGGATTCTTCTTCTTAGCCTTAGGAGGTTCACAATGAATACTTATAGACTAAGCTATATAAAACTTACACCAAGATCAATGTCTACTTTAAAGATTGAATATATTCAATCTGAGAAGAGACTTAATCCGAGTAAACTAACAAGATATGAACATAACGAAACATCACAGATTACTTATGCAGTAGTTTGTGATGTTATAAATGAAGATTAATATGAATAAGAATAACATTCAAACATATGCAATAGTGGCTCTTGCAACACTTTGTTTCATTTTGGTAATTTTCTCTATAACAACAGGAATACAATATGAAGCAGAGTTGAATAAAGATAGTATCTATATCAAATCTATTAAGGATAAGGTTAAAGATAGAGATGCTCAAATCACAATACTACAGGATTCTATAGAAAATCTTCAAAAGAAAGATACTATAATCCTTAACAACATTAAAGTAATTTACAGAGATAAAATCATTACAGAAAAAGTTATTGAAGCTAATTCTTGTAAAGAAGATTTATCCCTTCTTAAACAATACATAAAGGAATATGAAGAGAATAATCTTTAATATCATTCTGTTGCTGATTTCAGTAACAGCTACAGCACAAGTTGGTAAGTTTAATAAATACCAATACTATTATGGTGCTGAAGTAAATTACTTTACTACAGTCCCAAACTATCAAGATACAGAAGTAATTTCTGATCCAGAAATTAGAATATTCCAAATATCTACTGCAATGTTCCCAGCTGATAGATATGATATAGTAGAAGCTGAGGTAAAAGTTTGGGGTAAATATGTAACAGTACTTGTATTCTTACAAAGTACTATGTCACCATTGGATAAAAAAGCTGGACTATTTATAATAGATCCAGATGTAAGTCCAGTTCAAGCTGTAGAATTTCATCTATATGAGCAAAATAGAACAACAGTCTATTTTCTCAATAGAAGAGTTACTACAGATAAACAAGTATATGTTATAGAATGAAAAAGATTTTCTTATTCATAATTACAATACTTCTTAATTGCTTTTACGCAAATGCTCAATCTGATTCTGTAAGAATATCTTGTGATGAATTAAAAATTATTAATCTTATGTATAATGATTTGCATTGCTCCAAAGAACTGATTCATCAACAAGATATTCTTATAGATAATAAGAATAAGCAAATACTTAAATATCAGGAATATATAAGTTTGCAGAAAGCAACTATAGAAGACCTTAATCTCTCCATAAAAATTAGTGATACCCATGTAAAGAATATTCAATCTCAATTTAATAGAGAAAGAATTTATATGGGTATTACTATTGGAGGATTAACAATAACTTCAGGAGTATTATTATACTTCCTTCTAACTAATAATTAATATCTATTAAATACCTTAGATAAAACCTATAAATAGGCAATAAGTAATAGAAATTAAGAGATATTATACTTAAATTAATTTTTAATGTATAAAACTCTTAAAGCACAGTTAATTGCAAAGTCAGATAAATTAAACGGATTTCAAACTTTTGTATTTAAGGATGTAAAGTACAAAGCTGACTATATAATGGTAACAGTATTTCCTAATTGGGATATGCCAACAATACAGTTGGGAGATATTGGTTATTTAAAGTATAGGGAAGTTATAGCAGGCCAAGATACTTGGTATAATGCAGAAACACAATCACAAATTTATTATAAAAATACTGATTGTCACTTTATTGAATTTGTACATGAGCCAAAGATCCAAAATCTATTGAATACAGATGATTGATAGCTCTAAAAAAGATGAAGTTTTTAAAGCCATCTATTCAGGACTGCCTTTATTTAAAAGGTTTGGTCCTGAATGGAAGGGCTATAAAAACTTCCCAATAGAAAAGGAACAAGCTTTTAAGCTTATAAATAACCTTAACTGGACTGTAGATAATCCCTCTTCACCAGTTAATATTGAACTTACGGGGGAGAAAGTAACTTTTGTTTACAGAACAACAATAAATTTAAAAAAACTATAGTATGTTTACCGAAGAACAACTAAAAGAAATGCGAGAGACAGCCAATAAAAATGAGAAAGATCAGATCTTCTGGAAAGAGGCTGATGGCACAACAAAGCTATTAAAGGATGCTTCCATTGAGGAGCTTACTAGGTGGAAAAAGCATTGTGAATCAATGCTTCAGTCAAATAATCCAAAGAAGCTTGGTAAGGTACTCATTTATGAGGAAATTTCCAGACAAAAGGATCTGTGTAATGCAGAGCTTTTTGTTAGGTATATTACAAGCATTGAAAACCTTCAGCAATCCAAGTTTTCATTGGGTAATGCTTTTGTAGACTTTATTGCCAACAATATGCATATAGAGAATATTGAGAACCAATCTATCTCTATTATGTTTGACAATATTGATCCTACCTTTATTCCCGTTAAGATAAAGGATGCTAGAAACTCTTGTCTGAATCAGCTTGGTGTATTTAAGAAGTATTTTACAACTAAGTTTGTTTATGGGCTTGGGGTATGGATTAATGCTAAGGATAGTAAGGAGCTAAATCTTAATAAGAAGACTTCTCCTAAGGAGAAGCTTGATACACTGAAGATTCAGTGTGGTATTCCTGTTGATACTTTCCTTAGACTAAATCCTAATGGCCTTTCTCTTACTGAGTTTAAGACAGCTCTTAATATCAGAAATAAGAATTATTCAGCCCTAACAACAAAGGAGCTTACTCTTCTTAGAGATAAGCTTCTTAATAATTATCAGCTTACCCTTGCCAAGCAAATTGCTATGTGGAATAATATGTTATCTAATATAGTATATTATCTCAATGAAAAGCGAGCAGATAATTAAGGAAGCATTACAGCTAATATTTAATACAGTATGTCCTTCTTTAGGTCCAAATGGTAAATATGTATTCATTAATGATGGATATAGATCGTTTGTAACTAAAGATGGTGCTACTATTGTAAAGTATTTGCATTCAAGTAACAAGCAAGTACAAACAGTATTAGATATTATCTCTCAAGCCTCTCTTAAAACTAATGAAACAGTTGGAGATGGCACAACCTCGTCTCTTTTGTATGCATATTATATTTATAAATATTTTATGAGTACAAAAGACACAAGTGTTTCAGAGTTTAAGAAGTTCAAGAAACTTTTCTGTTCTGAATTAGAGAAAGTCTTAAATGATAATCTAAATCGGATAGAAAGTAAAGAGCAACTTATTAATATTGCTAATATTTCTTGTGCTGGAGATGAGGAAATAGCAAATAATATTGGAGAATTAGTTTGGAATCTTAGAGATACAGGTATTATTGAGATACTTGAATCTAAGGATTCTGATTATCATATTGAATATGCTTCTGGTGTAAAATATCAGGCAGGATATGTTTCTCCAATATTTATAACTAATGCAGCTAAACGTACTGTTGAAATCTCTAATCCTTATATAGTTATTTCTACTGAGGAGATTAGAGATTTTAAGGTAATTAGTGATGCATATAACGCAGCAAAATCTTTTGGCAAACCTCTTCTTGTATTAGCACCTAAGTTTTCTGATGAAGTATTGGATTTAGCTTATCTAAATATTAATCAAGGACTTAAATTTTATCTATCATATTTCCCAGGATTTGGCGAAACAAGAATAGATAATGCTAATGATCTTAACATTATTTTGTTTAATAAAGAGTATCTCACTTGTGATAAAGTAATTATCACAAAAGATGAGATTCAATTTATTAATCCAGGTGGTGATAAGCTTGAAAAGGAAGCTAGATCTATTTATCTACAACAACAAATAGATAATACAGAAGATGAAACTATTAAGAATAACCTTATTAAGCGTAGGGCTAATCTTAATGGTAAATCTGGAAAACTATTTGTTCCTGCAAATACTAAAGCTGAATTAGATGAGAAAATAGATCGTATTGAAGATGCTATTTGTGCAACTAAAGCAGCATTAGAATCTGGATTTGTAGTTGGTGGAGGATATATTTTAAGGAAACTTATGTATTCTTCTAATTACTATAAATCATTTGAAGAAATATGCAATAATGTTATTGGATATATCTATAGAGATATAGTATTTGGTAATCCTTTTGTTATAGACGATACTTTTATTACAAATCTTTCTACAAACAAAAAGGAAAATATATCTGATACTGTTGTTATAGAGCCAGTAAACGTTGTTAGAGAAAGTATTACAAATGCTTTTTCTATAGTAGAGTTATTAATTAATTGTTGTTCAGTAATTTGGGTAAAACCAATAACGTTATGACAAATGAAGCTTTTTTCAGAAAGTTTGGTCTAGATAAGCCAACAAAGAAGTATAATCTAACTTCTGAGCAAGAAGTTCAGATATATGTAAAGCTTGTAAAGGATATTCTTGATAATACCTTTAATTATGAATCATATACTAAAGATAAGGACGAAAAAGCTCTTATAGATGATATGATTCTGTACGAAGAGTTGATGCCAGCAGGTAATCCTGTTATTACACAGGAAGCTTGGGAAGATATTACCTCTTGTATTTATAATTATTATATAAACGTAAATAATTAAATTATGAAGACTTTAATTGGAAAGTGTACATATACCCCTAAGTTGGAGCGAATGAAGCCTGAGAGTAGGGAGAAGTATGAGAATTCTTCAGACTATGTTTTCAGAACTGCTGATAACATTAATGCAGGAGATGTGATTAAGATTAATCGCATGACACGATATGGATTCTTCCATTGCAATGAGGTGTCAAATATAGAGTATAAGTTTAGAAATAAGAATACTCTTGAACTCTTTGAGGAGCTTCCTGAGGATGCTAATCCAAAGGATTATTGGAATATTCCTGTTATTACTGAGGGTCCTGCAAATGTAATGCATTACTCTCACGTAACTGAGTAAATATAAAAATAAAGTAAGATAAATAAATATTAATAATTAAATAATGTTTAATCCGTTGAGTTAAGTAATTAAGGATTATCTTACTTTATAGGAGATATGTTAGTTGGAACATTTATAGGTTCGAATCCTACTATCTCCACAAACTTTAATAACAATAATATATAGATATGATTTGTACAAATATTGCTACAATTGAGTATACCTTAAAAAATTACATAACAAAGGCAATGCGTATGTGCGTAAGACCATACGATAATTTAATACTTTGGTATGAATTTACGGATAATTCTCCTATAGGTGTAGAAATCAACCTAAAGGAACTTGATTTAAAATTTAATACCTTCAATAAAATTGAAGGTAGAATTAGATTAGAAACTAATACCTACCTTAAAAGAATCTATGGTGAAAAAGATATTATAAGAAGACCTTTAGATAAAGTATTATTTTTTGATAGTCTTGTAGATGTTTTTATCTTTGCTGAAGATTATCCTGCAATTAATACTTTTTGTAAGGATATTTTAAGAGAAATTCTTAAAAAAGAATCTGATGAAAAACTTATTTTTTACAACATATCTCTTAATAATTATGGAATTTGTTAAATTAAGTTCTGTTATAGAAGATCCTATAGTATTGACAATTACTTCTAAGAATTCTCCAATAAATAAAGCTTTTATACTTAGTAAATCTTCCTCTATTACATCATTCTTAGAGAATCGGGTTGATATTAAAAATATTACTTCGGTTCACCAAGAGTTTAATATAACACGTGATAGGGTATTCTATATGGAAGATACTATCTTTCTCTTTGATTCTCCTTTTATAGGATATAATGTTTATTTTAAATATAAGGATTTTAACGAGCAATATACTAAAGTAATTTTAATAAGGGAAAAGAATGAAGCTTTAGCAGTTGGTTATATTATGGATTTCTTTAAGGAGAAAGAAATTATAACCCATATCCAAAAAATAGATGATACCATCTATTATTTTAAGTAATGGAAGTAAAGAAATCTTATCCAATCTGGAATAATCATTCTGAAATAAATATTAAATCAGAATGTTTTCAGGAAGATTTTTTTATTACTTTCTTAGATAAAAAATTTGTTTCTGTAACTATAGAATATTTTTCTAAAAATTCTGATGAAGATGAGTATACCTTTCAAGATTACACCTCTTTTAAAGATTCTATTGTAAATAACACCTTGGAAATATCGTCTAAAAATATTACCTTAGTGTTAAAACGAAATAAAAATAATTTAAATGTTATAGAATGTAAAAATAAATAATATGGCAATACTTAGATGTAAAGAAAGTATTAATGAATTTTATTACTCTTACGGAGGAGTTGATAGTGTATTTACTCTAAATGTAGATAACTTTTATGTTGATGATATTAATACTTATCTTCTTGAATATATATTTTGTCTAGAAAAAGCTCTAGAAGTTGGTTATGGAGATTATTGTGCGCCTTTTGAAGAAAGGATTACGCATGATATTGAGCATTTAACTTTAGACATGGTTTTAGAGTATAGAAAGACACTTATAGCTTCTATATCTAATTCTATAATTGATGACATTAAAAATAAGTGTCCAATTAATTATTTAAATGCTGAATTTAAAGCTCTTGTACTGATTTATAATACAACTTTTAGTTCCTATCTTAAAAATATAGATATAGAACCTTATATTTTTCCTGAAGATAAAGATAAGGAACCAGATTTTATTTGTGAACAAGATATAAATAGAGTATGGCTTGCAAATATTTGGGCTAAAATAAATTCCTCAGCAAATATCTTTAGTAAAGATGGTATAGGTGCTGCTTATTCTTATTTAGCTAAACATGAAGATGAATATTGATGCAATCAAAGTCTAAGAGACAGGAAGAATCTATTGAAAAGTGGAGAGCTTCAGGTGGAAAAGGTATAGTAATCGCTGCCACTGGATATGGTAAAAGTTATATGGCAGTAACCCTAATAAACAAGCTACTAGCTTATAACAAGTCTATTCCAACTGATGTAGATTATCCTGTCATTGTTTTAGTTCCTACAAATGCATTAAAAGATTCTTGGAATAAATCTTTAAAAGAAAGATGTATTTCACCAGAAAGTGTTTGGGTTGAAACAATTCAAAAAATGGCCTTACACAGTACAGAAGTATATAAGTGTGCGCTGTTGATTGTGGATGAGGTACATAGAGTAGCTTCCCAACAATTCCTTAATGTATTTAAATTTGTAGCCTTTAAATACTTTCTAGGGCTAACAGCAACAATCAATAGAAATGATTTTAGGGATTTAATTTTAACAAATAAGTTTCCTGTTGTTGATAATATTTCTGTAGAAGAATGTCTAGAGAATAATTGGATAGCTCCAGTAAAGATATATAAGGTTTACATAGAACCAGATGATATAGATTATTACTATAACCATAATGAAAAGTTTAAAGAATTCTTTAATTACTTTTCAAATGATTTTAAGGTTGCAATGAAATGTATTGGGCCTAAAGGTCATATTGGTAGAGAAGAATTTCTAAGATTTAAATATCCAGATGCTAGAACTGAACAGCAAAAGAAAGCTGTTAGATCTATTATAAATGCTAATGTTTTTGGCTTTATGAATGAGCTAAAGATACGTAAATCTTATATCTATAATCATCCAGATAAAATTAGAATAACTGAAAAAATAGTAGAAAGTTTACCGAAAAGTAAAATAATTACTTTTTCAAAAACAATTAAGACAGCTGATAAAATAAAACCAGATGTAGAGAATTGTTTTTATCTTCATAGTGGAAAGACTAAGAAAAAGAACCATATTACATTACAAGAGTTTAATGAATTACCTTATGGTGTTATTAATTCTGGTAAGATGTTGGAAGAAGGTATTACTGTACCAAATTTGAATGTTGGTGTATTAGTATCTTATGATTCCTCTAGAATATCTATGATTCAAAAACTTGGTAGAATACTTCGTTATGAAGAAGGTAAGGAAGCTTTACTTTTTATATTAGTAATTAAAAATACTGTTGAAGAATCTTGGTTGAATAAAGCTATTGGAAATATGTCTTATGAAACTTTAGATGAAGAACAGTTGGATAATATGCTGAATGGTAAGGCATATATTCCTATAGTTGATAGAAAAAAATCTTATTTTATAACAGTATGAGTACTTTAATAGATAACTTAGCTAAAAACTGGATAGAAAAGTTAGAAAGAATAAAAGATGTAACCTTTGAAGGAACTAGATATATTCTAGCATATAAAAGCAGCACATCTGATATAAACCCATTATATCTTGAAAATAGGTATACTAAACATAAATATTCTATGCTCCATAAAGAGTATTCTTTAGGAGAAGAGGAATATACTATTCATGATGCAACTTCTTGGGAAGACTATAAGAATAAGTTAAAGGAAGAATTTAATTATACTGATATATTACCAGTATATATGATGGATCATTCCCAACTTTCCTTTAGTTTATCTCCTTTTGAAGATACTTTTGATAGTGGTCAAGTAGGATATGTATTTACACAAGAGGGAACTTTAAATAAAGAGGATATAGAAGATGAACTTTTGCTTTATACAGATTATGCAAATGGTGACATTTATACTTTGTATGAAGTAGATCCAGAAACTCTTGATATAGAAGATTCTAATAATTTCTTTTATTCTGAATTTTGTTTTACACTAAGAACATATCTTCCAGAAGAAGTATACAAATTTTTTATATATGAATAATATGAAAGTTTTACAGATCAATAATTTTAGAAAAGGATTTGCTACTAACAGTAGCTCTACTCACTCTGTAATTTACACTAATCCAGAAGATCTTTACGAAGATATTAATATATTTTCACAGGATTTTTATGGTAGATTCGATAATACATTAGCTGTTACTAAATCTGCGAAGATTAAGTATATTGCTGCTTGTATATATAATGATACTTATCTATTTTCTTTAATGTGTACTTTCTATCCTGAAATGAAAGAGTATGTAGAACTTGCAAAAGCACAACTACAGAAGGAGTCAGAAAGAAATTATGATTATGAGGGTATATTTGGAAGCTATTATAGGGGAGATATTATTCCTGGATGTAATAAAAACCTCAAATTTGATATTGAATATCTTAAATATGTAATAGAAAATCCAAATATCGTAATTGTTGGTGGTTCTGATGAAGAGGATTTTGTATATACTTTTACAACTACCCATAAAAAAGTAACACTTGATACTTATGATACCAAAAAAACATTTGAAAATGGTAATTATTGGGTGATTTACAATAACTATGGTGATAGATTAAGACTTTGTTTTGAAGATGACATTCTTATGCCTGAATATCCAGAGTTAGTGGACCTTAAAATTACAGATCAATGTGATTATAATTGTCCTTTCTGTTATCAGAATGCTGGAAGAGAAGGTAAACATGCTGATATAGAAGAGTTAAAAGTAATTGTAAATAGTTTGTTCTATGGTTCTAGTAGAACTATAGAATTTTCTATTGGTGGTGGAAATGTTCTTTTATATCCTAATTTAGAAGAACTGTTTAAAACTATCAAGGATCATGGTGGTATAATAAATATTACTATAACTGCTGATGACTTAAAGATTCTTCATGAGAATAAATATTTGGCTAATATAGTAAGGGATTATGTTAGTGGGATTGGTATTTCTGTTAGAAATAAAAAGCAACTAAAATATTTGAGAAAGATAGAGGAAGATAGTAATAATAAGTATCTTTTATCTAAAAGATTAGTAATACATCTTATTCCTGAGTACCTTGGAGCAACTAAAACTTCTGAACTTATTAAAGAAATAGTTGGTATAAGTTATATATTTGATTTTTTGTTCCTTGGATTTAAGGATATAGGTAGAGGAGAAAATTGTTCTATAGATAAATTATCTAAGTATGATTTAGATATTTTATTTAGAGATCGTTCTTATATTGATGTAGATACTTCTTTTGCTAATAAATATAAGAATTATCTTGAATCTAAGTTTGATTGTGAGCACACTATTACTTACTTAGAGGGAGAGTTCTCTATGTATATAGATGGTGTTAACGATATAGCTTATAAGTCTTCTTATGATTTATCTAAACCATATAATTTAAATATAGTAACACCTTTAGAAGCTTTTAATCGGATAAGAGAAGATAACAATCTTCCTAATTATGATTATTTTGAAAATGCTAAAAGACTATTGAATCTATAAAATAATGATTGGCTATATAGAAAAATGTTTTCCATTAGGATTTAGTGATAGTGATTTCACTATCACTTGTTCTTTAGACTTAGAAAAATTAATAAAAAACAATATAGATTATTTCTTAGATAAAACTAATATTCCTGTAGATGTATTTGAAAATTATACAAACAGGGGTATTGGATTACATCAATTATTTTTAGATAGTAAACTAGAAGGTTTTCTTTGTGAAGCGGTTATTCCTTTACCAAGACTTATTTGTGTTGAAAAGGGATTAGTTTATACAGATCTTTTTGAGTTGGAACATTCAGACATTTTCTTAGCTACTAATTATGATGATATTAAATCTAAATTAGGAGAATTAGCAGAAAAAGTTCTGAGTTTTTATATTATGTCTGATATTAGAGATAAAATTCATTTTGCATTTCTTAAATTAAACAAAATATATAAAGACAACTTAGATATTTATATTCAAAAGACATCAGAAACTACTAGTAAAATAAATGTTTATATTCATTATTTAACAGATTTAACACATAAAGATAAACAAGAAATTTTCAATGTTATTTCTAATATAAAAGAAAAATACCGTGATTTATTTAACTTTTATTTAGATGAGATACCAAAGGAAATTACTGAAGAGATTTTACTTAATGATTTTGAAACAATGAATAATTATACTCAGGATGAATTTGGAGTTAAGTTTGGAGCAGGATATTCAGGTATTGTCTAAATATAGATTAACTTGCTTAGAACTTATATTCATTAAATTAATAAGAGAATCCTGTAATTCTGGTAACACTTTATATCTTGAAACATTTTTAACAAATTATGTTAATGATATAAACGTTAAATCTATTGTTGAATCCTTAGTAGAAAAGAAAGTGCTAGTTAAAGAAGCACTTAAAATTTCTACTAAGGATTTATTATTAAAATATCCTTGTAATTTAGTTTTCAATAAAAACTTTCATAAAGCTTATTTGCTTGATGCTTATGAGCTATTTGAAGAGTTTAGAGAACATTATCCCTTTAATGTATATATTAATGGATCTCCAGTAGATTTAAGACTTATTAATTCTAAAGAATATAAGAATGAATCTGAAGTAGCTTCTTTATATTGTAAGATTATTAAATATGATTTACATTTACATAAAGAAATCTTGAAAGCACTTGATTATGGTGTTCAAAATAATCTTATATGTACTAATATAATCACATTTATAATTAGTAGAGGATGGGAGAGAATTATTAGGATTATGAATGGTGAAGATACTAATCTTCAGTTTGATAATGTTACAATGTTATGAATGATGATATTGAAACAGAAGTTGGTCAAATTGTTGTTTCTCTACAAAAAATAGTTGAATGTAATAAGCAAAGAGAAATTAGAGATGATAAGATTTTTAGTGAATTAGAAAAACTTTCTTATGTCTTTGATAGTTTTGAAGAAAAGAAAGAAACAATGTCTAAAGAAGATCTTATTGCCTTTATAGAAAATATAGAAAATAAAATTCTTTATATTTATGGCTTATAATCTTAAAATACCAGCAGCTTCTATCACAGATCTGCTTGATAGTATAGATGAGGAATTTTTTTATCTTAATGGTAACATTGAATCAGTAATTAGGTGTATTAATAACATTCTATATTACTGCAATGAATTTGAAAAAAAGATGAATGAAGAAGATATAACTGAGGAAAATGTAGCTGATTTTATTTCTGATATAAGAGATACAGCTAAGGATACTAGTGACTTATTGGAATAATAAATAATATGGACATAACTTTTGAACTAGAACATATTAGGGAAGCCCTTGATAATATTGAAGAGTATGATGAAAATAATGATAGTCTTTTAAATGAAATAAGTAGTTCAGTATATGATATTCAAAGTACTCTTGACGAAATATCTGATAAGAAAAAGGAAGATATATCAAAAGAGGAGCTTCTAGATGTTTTAGATGAAATTAAATATGAGATTGGAAATCTTTATGATATGTTGTAATAATTATTACAATGTCTTCCAATCTTAAACAACTAATTGAAAAAGGAAAATTAGGTAAAAACATAGGTTATTCTATGGGATTACCTAAATTAGAGTCTGTTATCGATGGTATAGTTAAACAAATCTACACCGTAATAGCTGGTTCAACTGGAACTGGTAAGAGTAGTTTAGCGCTGTATTCTTATGTGTTTAGACCATTGGTAGATAATATGAATATCCTTATAATTTATTTCTCATTAGAGCTTTCTAAGGAAATGATTGAAGGTAAACTTTTATCTTTGTATCTTTGGGAGAAATTTAATGTGGAATTAAGTGTAAGGGATATTTTAGGTAAAACTAATAGAAAGCCTACTGCTGAAGAATATAAACTAATTGATGAAGGGTTACAATGGATTTCTTCTCTTAGTGATAGATTAGTTATATATGATATGTCTTTAAATTCCAAAAAGTATTATCATTTGCTTCTTACTGAATTAGATAAACAAGGTAAATCTTATACTGATGATAAAGGAATTAAAAGATTTGTTATGAATGATCCAGATAAGGTTGTATTAGCTATTGTGGATCATATGTCTCTTATTAGACCTGAAGAAGGACGTACTAAAAAGCAGGAAATGGATTTGCTATCTCAATATGCTGTTACTATAAGAAATCGCTGCGGTGTATCTCCTGTGATGGTAATGCAGACTAATAGAGATGCAACTTCTATGGATAGACGCAAGGGAGGTACATATCAAACGCCACAACTATCAGATTCAAAAGATTCAGGCGGACCAATCGAAGATAGCGAGATAGCACTGTTTCTTTTTGATCCATTTAGAGAAAAGCTTCAAACTTATAAAGGATATAACATTTCAAACGGTTTAAAACGAAATGCGAAATCTTTATTTATATTGAAAAATCGTTATGGTGAAGCTGATGTAGAAGTTCCATTAAATTTCTTTGGAAGAATAGGTTTATTTAGAGAATTACCAAAGCCTGAGGAAATAACAAGCTATGATGAAATAACAGAATTAATTCCTAAAGAAAAAGAAGTAAGAAAGATAACCTTTTAATAATTTAAATGATATAATTTATGGCAAATGCAATAATGATAAGTGGGGAAAGTGGTTGTGGAAAGTCTACTTCTATAAAGTATCTGGATCCTAAGGAGACATTTCTTATAAGCTGTACCAATAAGCAACCACAAATTCCTGGGTATAGAAATAAGTATATAAAGATGGGTAAGGATAATCTTGATACTGCTAATTGGCTTGTGTCTAATAGTTATCAAGTTATCGGTAAGATACTCAACTTTATTAATATTAAAAGACAAGACATCAAGGTAATTATCATCGACGATTTGAATTATCTCTTATCCTATAGTCTATTTGATCAAGCTTTGGATAAAGGATGGGAGAAATACACCGTTCAGGCAAGTGATTACGAAGAGCTAATCAGAATTGCTCAAAATCTTAGAGATGATTTGTTTGTAGTCTTTATGTCCCATATTGAAAATTATGGAACTGAATTAGAGCCTAAATGGAGGCTCTGGACTTCTGGGAAAATGCTTACATCGAAGATTAACCTTGATGGGTTGTTTACCTATAATCTGTATGCAGAAAGAGAACTTGATCCAGAAACTGGTGAGCTAATTTATCATTTTAGAACTCGTTCTAATGGTAATGATACTTGTAGGTCTACTGCTGGATGTTTTGCTGATAAGTATATAGAGCCAAATCTTAAAAAGATTATAGATCGAATTAAGCATTTTGAGGAGACAGGCGAAGAGGAAGTTAAGGAAACTGTTGAATCAAATCCTGAGAAAGATTTAGAAATGAATTTTGATGAAATTCAAGAATCTAATTAATAAATAATATTTAAATAAGTATGGGAGTTGCTTACGCTATAGAAAGAAAGATAGTTTTTTCTGATATAGAAGATGGTATGGATTGTGATGACTTTTACATGGCATATAATGATCTTGTTAGAAAAATGCAAGATACTTTAACAATACATGACTATCTTCCTTCTAATTTAGGTGAGTTTGAAGTTAGGTTTGATGCCATTTATGCAATGGTAGAATATCTGCGTAAACTTAAAGATCCAGATGCAACAGAATTAGTATTAGGAGAAATGCTTGAAGAAATTCTGCAAAATGCAGATACTGGAAGATATGATACAGTAGTACTTTTTCTTGTGTAATATGGAATTTGTAACTAAAAAAGATCTTACTTTTGAAGAAGTAGATTTTGATATTGATTCTTTTATAGCTTTATATAACCAATATCTTCATGAATGTTTTTATACACTTTCTCCACAAATAAATGTAGATTATGGAGATGATTTAAATGAAGATAATTGCTTTAAGATATATAAAGATGATTGTGAGGCTATAATTGATGATTTAACTTGTAAATGCGAATTTTTTCAAGAAGAGGAAGATTTTAAGGATTTACTAGACTTTCTACTAGAGAAAGCAGATAAAAATTATCCGTATATTTTAATTAAATATCCAGATGGTAATTGAAACAACTATAGTAACAAAAATTATTTACGATACAGAGACTAAACTTTCTAAAGTAGTTGAATGTACTACTGAAGAAAAAGATTATTCAGATAATCCTGAGTTTAGACCTGTAGTTGTAACCAAAAAGCAAAAGAAAGAGCGTATTTCTACAGATCCAGAAAAGGCTATTGATTCTACTAAACCTTATATTGTATATGAGAACAATAGTACTCTGCAATTTAATGAAGTAGCTCTTCAATATACTGGATTTAGTCCTGGTGATGTTCTAAAGGTAAAGTATGAGACAACTTCTAAGGGAGTAACTTATCCTATTATTGCTAAAGCAGAAACTTTTGGTGTAAAGCTTGGTAATAAGCTTACTAAGAAAGGAAGTATGTCCTATAAGGGTAAGCAAGGAATAAAGTTAGCAGAGTACGGAACTATTTTCTTGCTGCAAGGATATGCAGATGCTGGTGTATATAGAATGTTAGGAAATGTAGAAAAGGATGTTCCTGTTCAAATTGTAATACCAGCAGAAAAGGTTAAAGAAGAGGTTATAGATGTTCCAAAGAATCAGTTTATGGAAGATATGAAGGAGTTAGAGGATTCTACACCTAATTCTGATGACCTAACACCAGAAGATATAGATTTTGGTGAGGAAGACTTAGACATTTCAAATGATAATCCTAATTCTTCTTTAATTAATTTTCCAGAGGAACCGGTAGTTAAGGATAGTCTTGTTTCAGACGAAGATATTTTTGATTTAGACAATTTAGAAATTTAATAACTATTTAAAAGTAATTTATATATGAGTTTTCAAGTAAATTTTGGATCTGAGCAGAGCAATGTAAGTTATGAGGCAACAGGTAGTAATTATCTCAAGCCTTGGGATATTTATAAAGTAAAGCTTACAGAGTTTAAATACGATACAGTTACTGGTAAGGACGGTACTGTATATGAGGGTCTTCGTATTGTTTTTACTTCTGACGATAACAAGCAATTTAATCATTTTGTCTTCGGTGTTAATAGTGAGAAGGATATGCAGAGGCCTGTATATAATGATAGAGAGATGCCTTCTCAATTTGAGACACTTCGCCTTACAATTAACCATATTCTAGGAGCTTTTGATCCAAAGATTGTAGAGAAGCTTAATAAGGCTATTGCTGGTAAGCAGATAAGTATTCAGCAGTATATTGAGTTTGCTGCTAAGGCATGTGCAGGTAATCTTAATAAGGAGTGTTATATTAAGGTTGTTGGTGATAACAATAACTACGCAACAATGCCTAGGATTGCAACTGTATGGAATAATGGTGAGGAGGCTGTTATTTCCAATAACTTTATTTCTACAGATGCATCTAAGCTTTCCTTTAATAACTATGAGCTTAGGAAGGCTGAGGATATGAAGAATCGTAAGCCTACTTCTATGGCTACAGAAGGAGCTAATTCTACTGTTACTAATCTTGATGATGAGCTTAATCTGAATCCATCATCTGATTCTCTGTCTATGGACGATCTTCCGTTCTAATGATAATTACTTTTCCTGAATCTATTATAAATAATATTCAAAATCTTACTAAAGAAGATATTTTAGATAATATTTCGGATGAAGAGATAATGAAAAAATACCTTGGATTAAATGAATCTTATTCTGGAGGATTATTTACTTCTCCTTTAAGAAAAGATACACATCCAACATGCTCTTTATACAGAAATAAAGACGGAGTATTATTTTTTAAGGATTTTGGAAATGGAGATCATTTAAACTGTTTTGGAGTGGTAATGAAGTTATATAATTGTAACTTCAATACTGCTCTAAATATTATTTATAATGATTTTAAATTAAATCTTACTCAACCAAGAAGTGCTGTTATTAACCATATTGAGAAAAAAGAAATTCTTGACATAAGAGTTGAAATACAACCTTTTTCTAAAAAAGAATTAGATTGGTGGAATCAGTATGGTATTAATGAACAATTACTTTCTTGTTATAATGTTTTTTCTTGTAGAACAGTTTTTATAAATTCTAAAATAGCTTTTGCTAATAATTCTAAATTGGCTTTTGGGTATTATAATGGAGTAATTGATGGTTTTGAACGTTGGAGAATATATTTTCCAACAAATAAGAGCTATAGATTTTTAGGAAATTGGGATAAAAACATGGTTCAAGGATATTCTCAATTACAATATTGTTCAGACTTTATTGTAATTACTAAATCTATGAAAGATGTTATGTGTTTAAGATCTTTAGGGATTGAAGCAATTGCCCCAAATTCTGAAATGTATTTTATTCCAGAAAGTATCTATAAAAAGCTAGAAAAAAGGTATAAATATATCTTGTTACTTTATGATAATGATTTAGCAGGAGTTCAAGGAGCCAATAAAATTCATAAGGAATATAAGAATATCATACCTTTGATAATACCTAGAAAATTTAATGCTAAAGATATTTCAGATTTTCATAAATTGTATGGACAAGAAGGAACTAAAAAACTTATCTTTCAAACTAAAAGATGGCTTAGATCTAAAGTATAATGGCTAAACCTTGGAATGCTAAAAAACTAATAGAAGATTTTAGAAGCATATTGGTTAAAAGATTTAAGTTATGTGATAGGTTATTGGATAAGAAACAAACGATAATCTATAAAGCAGATCCAAACAATAAAGATATTTTTGGAGATGATATTCTATTACCCATAAATAATGTAATCGGAGCTTCTTTTACAGACGGATATGAGCAATTACCTTGTTTATTTAAGATAAACCAATGGAATGGATTATCTAATGCTATTATTGATCTTGATAATATCAATAAATCTTATAGAGATGGTTGTTATGTTACGAAAGATAATAATGGAGAATGGGTAATATTAATGCGTAAGGAACTATTATTTAAATTTATTGAATGGCAAAAAAAGCAAGAGATTACCGATTAATTATAGAGGATTCTTCTGGTAAGAAAACTAATTTTGATACTTTAGAAGAAGCTTCTGAATTTCTTGGTGTTTCTGAACAGGCAATAAAAATTAGATGTACTCAAAACAAAGAAGTTGACGGATATAAATATTCTTGGGTAAATCCAGCTTCCCATAGAGCTAGAAAAAATAGAACTAAGGGAAACAATTTTGAATTAGAAGTAATTAAACATCTAAAAGAAATTGGATATGATGGATGTGTTAGTGCTAGAAGTGAATCTAAACGCAAGGATAATGATGGTATAGATATTGTAGACACTAATAAAGAACTACCAATTAATATTCAATGTAAGTATACAACAAATCTTCCTAATTATTTTAATTACAGGGATAAATGTTCTGATAAGGATAAACCTTTTGCTATTATTTGGAAGAAAAGCACAAATGACGGAACAAAATCACCTGGAATTGTAGTAATTACTGATGTTGATGTGTTTTATGATTATTTAAAGAGGGTTAAAAATGAAGCTTAGGATAGCTATAGATATAGATGATACTATTTTAGATTGGAGAGGAGAATATTCTAAAATATTTGGAGATATTACAAAACAATCTCAATATCAAATTACTAGAAATGTATTAAAACTTTCACGTAATAGAGATTTTTGGAGTAATTTACCTCTATTAGAATATCCAGATTTTGTTCCAGAAATCTATTCTACTAAGAGAATAAATAGTAAAACCTATACTAGAAATAATTTACGTAAGCATAATTTACCAATACGTCCAATATATCAAACACGTACTCAAACAGGTAATAAAGTAGACATTATTAAGGGAATTGCTGATATACTTATAGATGATTCTCCATTTAATGTAGAACAAGCTTTAGAAGTTGGTTTTCCTGCTTTATTAATTGTAAGAGAACATAATAAACATTCTAATATTAAGCATAAAATAAATAGCTTAATATTAGATGAAATTTATGAAGCTTATGAAGCTTTGATGAATGAATGAAAACATAAATCCTAGAGTAATATTATTACCTGAAACTATAAAATTAGCAGATGTTCCAGATAATGTATATTTCTCTAAAGAGTATGCAGAATTTACAAGTAATTCTAGATTAGGGTTAATAAATCCAGAACAACAAGGAAGTCCTGAAAAATATAAAGAAGGATTTGATAATGGATTTAATCCTTCTTTTGTTTTAGGAGACGCTATTCATAAACTTATTTTACAGCCTAATGATTATTTTTTAGTAGAAACATTATATAAACCTACTGGAAAAATGGGGTTAGTTGCTGATATAATCTATGAAGAATATTCTAAATCAGAAGACTATGACCAAGCTGTAAAAATAGGTATAGTTAAAGGAGATTATTACAAAGGAAAATTATCAGAAAAGAATATTTCTAAAGTCTCAGAAGCTTGTAAAGAATATGTTTTTAATAAATCTAATATAGATGTTCCTAAAGATAAAGAAGGAATATTTTTAGATGTTAGATCTATAGAGACAGTTAAGACTTGTGTAGATAATGTATATAGAGATTCTACTTTACAAAAATATTTAAAGGATGAAGGCATATTTAGCACAGTTAATAGTTGTGAGGAATGTGTTACAGCAGATTTTAAAGTAATCCTTGGTAAGAAAGAAGTTATTATTAAGTTTAAAGGTAAAGTAGATCATTATACTTTCTTGGATGATTATATCTTACAAGTAAATGACTTAAAGTCTACTGGAAGACAAGTAGAAGATTTTGGTAATCATAGTTTTTATAACTACCATTATTATAGACAAATGGCCATATATACTTGGTTACTTTCTACTTATTATAAATCCAGATTTAAGAAAATTCAAATTGAGAATCCTAAAATGTTAGTTGTTTCAACTATACCACCTAATGATTGTGGTATATTTGAAGTTAACAAAGATCATATCCAAAAAGGACTTTTTGAATTTAAAGAATTAATGTCAAGAGTTGCAGTTTGTACATTGTATGGGTTTGAAACTCAGGTAATTGAAGATTATTTAACTGGTTCTTTTGACAAAGATTTATTGAGCTAAAAAATTTTGAGTACTTGTTTTTATAGCTTTTAATTATTACTTTTGTACTCACAATTAAGGTAGGAGAAAATCCTACTAATGAATTAATGTTAAACTTTAAAAATATATATTAAAATTATGAAGAGTATTAAGATCGACGCATTTAATGTAGAGCAGGCTAAGAATATCGCAATGGAGAGCAATCTGTTTACTGGTGTTCAGATAGACGCAACAATGTCTTGGAGGAAGGCTGGTGAGCCTGATTTTGGAACACCTGCATTCAATGAGTTTGCAGCTGATTACACAGCAAAGAAGCTCAAGTCAATGCCTGGTATTGGAGCTATTGTAACCATTGATAAGGGACAGATGAATACCCGTAAGCGTCCTTATTCTATTGAGAATATTGCTAATACCACTACTAGGAAGATGGAGACTGTTTATTCTCTCTATGTAGTTAATGAGGACGGTACTCATACTGAGCTTACCCGTATTAAGGGCATTAAGGCTGATGCTATGGACTATGTTCGTGATTATTACAAGAATGGTGGTATGGCAGAGACCGTATACTGTGAGGTTATTCGTCGAGTAAAGCCTTCTACTGAGGAGGAGAACTTTGGTGAGCCTCTTGCATTCGTAGCACATTATGCACCTTCTGCTTCTGAGAATCTCGGTACTTACGCTGTATTTGGTGAGATTGCCTGAATCTAAATATTAAATACTGTTAAATCAATATAAAAAGCACTTCTACTATTAATTTAGTAGAGGTGCTTTTTATTTTTATACCCTAATAACAAAAAATAAAGTTCTGAAAAGAAATAAAAAGCATGACAAATAAGGTACTTGATGAATTATTTAACAATATTGTTAATTATCTAAAATCAGATTATTCTATATCCTCAGATTTTGCTTATGCACAACTTAATGATGAGAATTATTTCACACGACTTTTAAATGATTCTAATATATTTACAAAGGAGCATAGAAAGTTTCTTTGGAAAGTTCTGGATAGAATTGAAACAGTAGATTGTATAAGTAATGTAAGAAATCTATTTGATTTATACAGAAATAACGAAGTACCGCAGCAATCAAATGAGTTTAGGTCTGGATATGTTCCAGTAAGGGATAAGGATAACAAGATTGTTAGCTATAGGTTTAAGATAAAGACAAGAAAATTTGACTTTTCTGGAGAAGTATCTAGAGAGGAGCTTGAAGAATGGGTAGCTAATTATTCTCTTAGAGGTGCTGGTCAAACAGCTTCAGAAGTTTGTCTAAAAACTTGTTGGAATACAGACCAATTTAAAGCTATTCTTAGAGCATTTGGTATCTTTAAATCAACTCCTTATACTCTTCATGAAGCAGAGGAAAATACTCTTGAAGAGCTTTCTAATAAGCTTCTGAATAGAAAGGAAATTAAAGTAATTAAGAATGCTGAAAGAAGAGCAGCTAGAGATATTGAAGATAGGTATAATAAGCTTCTTGAAGAGAATCAAAAGCTTAAAACTTTTAATTCCTTAGCTGAAAATGCTCTTTCTAATATACCAGCAATAAATATTGATAAGAAATATAATAATTATCAATCTGATTGTAAGGATTTAATACTATGGCTTTCAGATTGGCATATTGGTGCAAGAGTAGATGACCCAACAAATCCAAATTGGTATTTTGGATATGATGAGTTTATGGATAGAATCTATAAGACTATTAATAATATCCCAAAGGAAAACTATAATACTGTTGTTATAGCAGTAATGGGAGATATGATTGATGGTTTTAATGGGCAAACTACTAGAGGTGGTCATACCCTTCCTCAGAATATGGGAGATGATGATCAGCTTGCTACTTATACAAATGGTATTAAAGAGATAATAGAGTATGTTCTTAATAGAATAAATCATAATTTCTTAAAGCTTATAACAGTAAAGGGAGGTAATCATGATGGATTTGCTCTTGGTTATCTTACTTATGAAATTTTTAATCAATATGCAGCTGGTGATACTATTAGTGCTGAGCTTATAGATTCTCCTATGTTTGGACATTTTGTTCTTGGAGATCATACCTATATTTTAAGCCATGGAAAGGATCCTTATTATTGCAAGAAGGGTTTATCTTTAAATGTTACAGAGAAAGATAGATCTACTTATTTAAATTATCTTATAAAGAATAATATAGACCCTAATTCTACTAATGTACATTTTGTAAAGGGAGATCTTCATCAAGATAATTTCCAACAGATTGGAGCTCATATTGATGTAAGAACTGTGGCTTCATTGTTTGGGGCTTCTGATTATTCTGATTATAATTTTTCAGATAGTGATGCTGGTACTTCCTATGAAATTATTAGGGGTAGAAATGTTGAGAGAGGAATGATTAAGATTTAATAATTAATATTTATACTTTATATGGAAAATTTAACATTAGATAATCTTTATTCTGGAAAAGCAACTAAAATTAAGGGTAAGGAATATCTACCTACTGAAGCTTATATAGATCCTTTTATAAGTATCTGTAAGAAATGGACTAACGAATTTATTGTTGATGCAGTAGAAGCAGATCAATTGTCTATTATAAATAATGAAGATAATATGATTTATAATAGAGTTTATATACAAGCTGTTCTTCCCGATACTATCTTTGATAATCACAAGCAAGTTTTAGGAATGATATATGCTTTAGATACAAGAATTCCTGTAGTAAAGCTATTTACTGGAGGTCTTAATATGGCTTGTACTAATCTTTGCGTATTCAATCCAGATGCTATTCAAGTAAATCAATTAGAGGAGAATGTTGTTCCAAACTTCAATTTTCTAAATAATTGTGGGGAAATGCTTGACGAAGTTGTAAATAAGCTGCATAAGATTACAACTTCTACTATGCCAAATACAAAGGAAATGGCTACAGATAGTCTTGGATATTGGATAGACAATGCTATTCGTGTTTCTCAAAACAATGAATTTGCAAAGGTAAAGCTTGCTACTTCAGATGTAATAACAGCATATAAGAATCTATTTTTGAATTCTAAGTCAGAGTATTATCAAAATCCTGATAATGCAGAAATTTCTGTATTTGATGTATATAATTCGTTTACTGATACAATTTGTAACAGTAAGAAAAGTGATATGATAACTAAGCCAGAGAAAGTTCTTCTTGTATCTGATATTCTTGGTCTTTAATGTTCTTTTATAAGGATGAAGTAGTTTTAGTTAGGCAAGGATTCAAAGAATTCCTTGTCCTAACTTTAGAAGATTTATTTAATTCGTTTGGCAGTACTTCTGATAGTATTAAATGTGAGGATGTTGAAATTTATTCTGATAATGGTTGGAATAAACTTAATTGTATCAAAAGAGTGGCCAAAGATAAATGGACAATTAATCAAGCTTACACTGGAAATATAATTACAGCAACTTCTAAAAATAAGTATAAAGTTTTAAATAAATCTAAGGATAGTCAATTACAATTAATCCAGAGTGATCTTTTTTCTGAAGAATTACTATGGATATTGGGATATTCTTTTATGCAGAATAAAGATAATAAGGTTATTAGTAGAAAAAGTTCTAGTAGTTCTTTATATTTTGCCATAAAAGCTTATCTTAATTTAGCTTTTCAAGAAGTATCTTTTTCTGAAAAAGCTTTTAAAAGTGATTTAGATGAATTTCCTTATATTGGAGAATTTACTCTTGGAGATATTAATGTAAAAACATATCTTGAAGATTCATATTTTTTATCAGAGAGTTTTTTTCCAAATTTTTTTGTAACTTCGCATACAAAAGTTGGATTGAAATCTTTATTAGCTGGAATAATAGATGCCAACTTTACAATAAAAGATTATTCATGGAGATCTGGGTATCTTTCCATAGCTTTTGCAAAAAAGATGTTTTGGTTATTTAATTATTTAGGATTAACTTCTTATATTATAAATAGAACTCCTTCTAAAATGGAAGTTAAGATAAAATATGATGATGACCTTAAAATGAAACTGTATAATAAAGATTTGTTATCATTAACAAGTAAAAAACAACCAATGGTTCTTTCTAATAAAATTTATAGGTATACTAAATTTGATGAGTATTCTTATGGATATAGTTTAGATTGTAAAGAACCAAATATTAATATTTCAAATTTAAACATTAATTTAGTATGAAGAAATTTATTCTTAGTATCATATTTCTGTTTGCTCTTACAAGTTGTGGCCCTAAGGCTAATAGCAATGATGAGGAAGTAATGACAGATTCAATTGCTGCTGATTCTATTTCTGCTGATACACTTGTAGCTGATTCTACTGTAATTTTGGAGGACACCATTCTTACAGCAAATGAGGTAAATGAGTGAACAACTTATAAGTATGATGCAATTAAGCGAGGAGCAACAAAATGCTCTTCGCTTTATTTATGATTTTATAGATTATAGTGATGATCATGTTGCAGTTATCAAAGGTAAGGCTGGAACAGGTAAAACCACTATAGTAAAATTTATTGTATCATGGCTTGATTTTAATGAATTTCAATACACATTACTTGCACCAACAAATAAAGCTGCTAATGTATTAAGTCGTAAAACAAATAAAGAAGTATCTACAATACATTCTTTTTTGAGAATGTCTCCAAAAATAGATATTCTAGATTTAGATATGAAAGATTTACAATTTCAATCTAAATTTAATGAAGCCCTTGAACCTAAGCATGTTATTATATGTGATGAGGGTTCTATGGTAAATGATGACTTATACGATTTTCTTAAAGAAATATGTGTTAACTTTGATTGTAAAATAATATATGTTTTAGATGAAGCTCAATTAGCTCCAGTAAAAAATGAGCATAAATCTAAGACAACTTTATGTGAAAATTCTTTTAGTTTATCACATATATTTAGACAACCTGATGAATCTTCTTTAACTGACATTCTCCTTACATTACGTAAGAAGGATGTCTTTTCTTTTGTAGAGTCTAAGAATTTAAAGGTTGTTAAATCTAGAAAAGAATTAGCTAATACTTATCTAAAGTCTATTTACAATGACGTAACGAATCTTAAAGTAAGTTCTAACAAGCTTCTGTGTTATACTAACAAACAAGTTGCAGAATATAATTTATACTGTCATTACGCATTCTTTAAAAACAAGGATAAATTTAATATAGGAGATCAGATTGTTTTTAAAGAAAATAACTCAGGTTCTTGTATTGTAAATGGAGAGAATGGTGTAATTGTTGATGTTAAAGAAGCAGATATTGAAATACCAATGGTAGGTGTTTTTTCTGGATATGATTTAACAATAGTTAAAGATACAGATGAAACAGTAGATGTAAAGGTATTAAGTAATTCTCTGCAACAAGAAGAATTAGATAGAATAGCTTATATATTAGAAAATATTAGACAAAAAGCTATTCACACAAAAATAAAGAAGGATTGGGCAAAATATTATGATGCTTATAACTCTTTTTTTATAAGAACAAATCTTGTTTGTGAAGGTAGAATCATAAAAACTCCTGGTATAGATTATGGGTATGCAGTAACTACACATTATAGTCAAGGAAGTACTTATAACGATGTTTTTATAGATATTAAGGATATGAATATTTGTAGAAACATTGAAGACAGAAGACAATTGAAGTACGTGGCCATGTCTAGACCAAGAAATAATGTTTATATTTATAATGGATAATTTATTTTTAACTGAGATAATACTATTAAAGAATAATAATAAATTATTCTATCAAGATGAGCTTGAAACTTATATTAGAGAAGTTTTAATTCCTGTTATATTGAAACCTTTTAATATAATACCTAAGTTTGAAGTTTATACAGAAGAAGATAAAAATAAGTATTTTAAGAAATTAAATCGTTGTGGTTATGGAGCAACTCCACCAATATTAATCTTTAAGAATAAAGATAATCAAGAGGCTGTCTTTTATTCACAAACTAAAGAATGTTGTGTAAATAGCATAAATGAATATATAAATTCTTTTACACTATTATCTGAACGTTTATGTTATAATAAACAGCAAGAATGTGTTTATTCTATAGATGGTGGAAAGATAGATTTAAATATGTTTACTTTAGATGATTTCCAAACAATTAATACCTTATTAACAATATGAAAGTAAAAGTAATTAATTCAAGCAACAATCCTCTCCCTAAATATGAGACAATTAACTCTGCTGGTATGGACGTACGAGCAGATTTGTCAAGAATAGAGACTAAAAGTGATTTAACTTCTTATGGTGATATAGATTTTATTAAGAATAATAAAACTATTATTGTTAATCCTAGAAGTAGGGTATTAATTCCAACAGGTTTGAGATTTGAAATTCCTGAGGGTTATCAAATAAGTGCTAGACCTAGATCAGGTCTTTCAATTAAGAAAGGATTAACTCTTTGCAATGCAGTAGGTACTATAGATGCTGATTTCAGGGGAGAGTTCATGATTCCTGTGGTAAATATTGGAAATACACCTCAGATAGTGTCTCATGGAGAAAGACTTTGTCAAATTCTTCTTGAAAAGGTAAATAAAATCGAGTGGGAAGAGGCTACTGAAATTTCTGAAACTGAGAGAGGAGAAGGTGGTTTTGGTTCTACTGGAACAAAGTAATTATGAAAAATAAATTTCCTTATACCTGTTCTTATGAAGAAGCCATAAAGAGTTTAGGTATTCAATATATTCTTTGTAATTATGTTGAAGACGTAGATAAAGAAAGCTTACATAAAAATTTAAAAACGGGTAAAGAAGTAATACAATGGTATCTTACTGATGCTTTTGCAGATACTGTTAGATTTGCTAAAGAGCATTTTGATTCTGTTTTCTTTACTTATAGTGAAAAACTTGATTTATATGTATTAGCTTCTACTGTTTATGGTATGTCTTGGGAAGATGTTATAGTTAATACTGATCTTAAATGTTTTAAACCTAAACAATAATGCTGTCTAAACAATATATTGAATCTTTTATAACTAGAGATAATTATATTTCTATAATGCCTAAGATTATTGAGGTATTTAAGAGATATAAGCAGGAAATATTGGATAAATATGATATAAAGAATCCAGACACTTTTAGATATTCTCTTTCTGACGAAGATTGTAAAAAGAGAATATTTATAAGTGCAGTAATGGAAAATGTTTTTGATACTGGAGATTTAGGTAATCTTAGAACATTTCAATGGTTTACTTTATTTATAGATTTTCTCAATAATTTTATATCTACAGAAGAAATTATAAAGGAAGAGGAAGATTATATCAGATGTTCATATATGGATTATGTAGAAACACTTAGATGTTTTTATATTAATGCTTTCGATGATAAGGAAACCTTTGATAAAGAGTTTATAACTTATCTTAAAAATTTCTATGTTAGACTAATTAAGGAACTAGAAAGTATACTTAAATGATTTATTTTGTTTCAGGAAAACAATCATTAATTGATGATAGCAGAATAAAGCGTATTTCTGTTGATGAATCTTTAAAGATTTTAGATTCCTGGAAATTAATCCAATATGATAGTGAAACTTCTGGATTAGATCCACATGTAAATGAACTGTTAACTGCTCAATTTGGTAATCAAGAAGGTACTGATCAAATAGTTGTAGATTGCACAACAATATCTATTCTTAAATATAAGAATATACTTGAAAATAAACCTTTAGTTGGAGCTAATTTAAAGTTTGATTGTAAATTTCTTTTTAATTATAATATAGTACCAAAAGTATTATTTGATGTTATAATTATAGAGCAATTACTTTATTTATCTTATCCTAAAGGAAAAATTTTATTTAATTTACAGGCAATAGCTGACAGATATTTAAAAATACATCTAGACAAATCTGTTAGATCTAAGATTCCTGAATTAGGAATATCTTATGATGTAATAGAATATGGTGCAAAGGATGTAAAATATCTTTATCAAATTCTTAAAAGACAAATTAATGTCTTAAAAGAAAGAGATATGCTTAAAGCAGCTAGAGTTGAATGTAACTTTGTATTATGTTGTGCCTATTACGAATGGTGTGGTGTTAAACTTGATGTAGATAAATGGCAAAACAATATTTGGGAATATGAAGAAGCTGTAAAATCTACTGAAGCTAAATTAAATCAGTTTGTTGTTGATTTAGGAAATAAAGACTTTCTTACTTATCGTTATCCAGATTTATTTGGATTTGAAGAACCTGGATATAGATGTAATATTAATTGGAAAAGTTCTAAGCAAGTCTTACCACTTTTACAATTTTTAGGATTTGATACTAAGCATTATGATAAGAAAGATAAAAAGTATAAGCATACTGCAAGTTCTAAAGTTGTTGCAAAACAAACAGGAATTAATGATGAATTTCTAAAACTATATGTAGATTATATTGAATCTAATAAATTACTTTCTACATACGGTTATTCTTATATTAATGCTATTAATCCTAAAACAAAGAGAATCCATACTGAGTTCAGGCAAATTGGTACTGACACTAGTAGGTTAGCCTGTGGATCACAACTAATTAACAAAGATTTAGCACAGCTAAAAGGATTACCTCTTAGGAAGAGCAATAAAGAACCAGATAAAGTATGCTCATATCCAAATGTTCAGGTACTACCAAGAACTACAAACGTAAGAAGTGCTTTTGTTTGTGATAAAGATAATGTAATAATTTCATCAGATTATTCTTCAGAAGAATCAAGATTTCTTGCACATCTTTCACAAGATAAGGAAATGCTATATGAATATGGACCAGAAGGAGGATCTGATTTCCATTCTTTGGTGGCTCGTATGGTATATCCACAACTACGAGGATTATCTTCTGCTGAAATTAAGAAAAACTATAAAGACCTTAGACAAAAGGCCAAGAACCCGGAGTTCTGCTTCGCTTACGGAGGAGACTGGCATACATTAGTGTCAGAGTATGGTATGGATCCTAAGGAAGCTCAAGAAATTGACAATAACTATAGAGAGGGTTTTAAAGGAGTTACTGAATTTCAAAATAAGTGTAAAGCTTTCACGGCTAAGTTTGGTTATATTCCAATTTGTGAAGAATTAGGCTATAAATCTTATGTTTATGGTTGGGAAACATGGAATAAAAACCAAACAAGTTCTACGTTTTGGGAAACATATAGGTATTATAAAGATAATAACTTAGAAATACCAAAAGTTTATACAGATCATTTTAGGTTTAAATCCCAAATGGATAAAAATGCTGTGAATAGTAGACTTCAAGGATTAGGTGCAGTATGTTTTAAAATATTTAACTATAGGTTATTTGATTGGCTTGTAGATGAAGGATATTTTGGTAAAGTAAGGTTCTGCGTGCCCGCTCACGACGAATGTGTAATTGAATGTCCAAAAGCTATTAAAGATATAGTTGTAGAAAAACTTGAATATTTTATGCAATCAACAGCAGAACATTTCTGTTCTTCTTTACCTTGTCCTGTTGAAACAGAAGTTGGTGATTATTGGATACATTGATATGGAAGTAAAAAATAATATACAAGCTTTTAAGGATATTGTTACTAACATGAGCAATATTTATGAAGCTAAAAATCATGATTATGGAGATTCCTTTTCTGAATCTTTGGATGATGAAGGAATAGTTGCAGCTAGGGTAAGACTTAGTGATAAATGGAATAGATTTAAGGTTCTATCTAAAGGTGCAGATATAAAGGTAAAAGATGAGTCCATAAAAGATACTCTATTGGATATGGCTAACTATTGTGTTATGACTTTAATTTGGTTAAATAAGAATGGAAACTAAACAAGTAATTATTTTTGATCTTGATGAAATGCCAGAGGACTTTATTTCTTGGTATTATGAGAAATACAAGGAACAATGCGAAATAAGTGAAGTGAAATATATTCCAACTATTGAAGAATTTGTTAAGAAATGTAAGGAAGAAAATTTTAAATTCCTGCCGAGTGGGAGAATGATAAATCCAGTAGATTTAAATAATTGTAATGAAGTTATAAAGAAGCAGGAGATTATAGACTATCTTTATGATTTATTTTATATAGAGATTGATTATAATTATGAAACTAAAGTATATTCATTTGCAAATAAGGATGATTTTACTGGAGATAGTAATGATGTTCTAAGAACTTATTTGATTAAAGAAGCTATCGATAATGAAGCCCCGCTGCCCTTTAATAAGAGTTACGAAAAGGAACTAGATTCCTATATTGGTAATGATAAAGCACATATTATTTTATATCCTCTAACTTTGTTTATGCTTGGATATGAGGATGATTTTATGTCTTCTGTTGATTCTGTAGTAAATAATCTTAATTCCAAATTGAAATGATTAAATATTTAGCAACTATTGATGCTAAAGGTAGACTTAGAGTTGCAACTATATCATTGTTTAAAAGCACTGAAAATGAAGCTTATTCTCTTATAAAAGAATCTGGATTACTTACAGGTAAAAAGACAAAGCAACCTGAGAAGTATATTGATAAGGGTAAAGCTAAAAGAACTGTAGAAGAGCAGGCTAATTTAGTATTTAATTCTGAAGTAAAGAAATTCTTAGATAAGGGATATAAAGAATTAGATAAAAATTATACTGAATATACAGAGAAAGAATTGTCTGATCTCATTTCTTCTGTTAAGACTGATTCTTTTGGAAGGATTAAACCAATGCTTGCTAAAAAGATTGGAGATGCTTCTCTTGCTTTTCTAAATAGGGTTAAGAATTGGTTTGTGAGTAAAAAAATTGACGGAGTTAGATGCCTTATTTACAAGGATCCAGAGACCAATGAAATTCATTCTATTTCAAGAGGTGGAGGTGATTATGATAAATCTATTCAGCATATCCTAACTGATGAAAGGATAGGTAAATTACTTGAAGATAATCCTAACATTATTCTTGATGGTGAGCTTTATATTCATGGTAAGCCTCTACAATATATTTCTGGCTTAGCTAGAACAGAAGATGCTAATGTAGATACTTCAGAATTGGAATATTGGATATTTGATTCTATTCCAATGGATCATACTACAGAAGTGTTTAGAGATAGGGTAGAAAGGATGAAGGAATTTAGTAAAGATTATGATATTCCCTATGAATCAGAGAAAAAGGAATCTAAAATTAAATTCTTAACTCAGATTAAAATCATTACAGTAGAGAAAGCTTACTTCTATCACGACAAATTCGTTGAAAATATGTTTGAAGGAGCTGTTATTAAAAATGCGGATGCTCCTTATAGAATTGGTGCTAGGACTAATGATATGCTTAAAATTAAGAAATATCAGGATGCTGAAGCTATTGTAATAGATAAATTACCTGGTTTACGTGATGTAGAAGATATGGTATTTGTAATGCAAATGCCTAATGGAACTATTTTTAAAGCTAAACCAATGGGTTCTCTGCAAGATAAGCAAGAGTATTGGGATAATTTTGAGGAGAAATATAAGGGTAAAACAGGAACTTATAAGTATTTTACTCTATCACAAGAGGGTGTTCCAACACAACCTGTATTTAAATGTTTTAGAAGTAAGAATGAATAAAAATATCCAAACATTGCAAAAAGTATTAGAGAAACAATCTGTATTAATGGAAGATATGGTAGCAATGTTTATTGAATGTTCTGAATTATCTAATAGAAAAATATCAGAACCAGAAAAAATACCTTCTTTAATTCAGATGTTATCTCAATCTGGTAATGTTAATAATTTAATTAATTATTGTATAAATGCGTATGTAAATGCTAAAAAAGCTACTGCTTGTTATATATACAATAAAAATGGTAAATTAGTTAAAGTTTTTGTTGATGAACGTTCATAATATAAAGTTAACAGATGAGCAATTGGCTGGATTTCTTAGCTCAATAATTTCAGATACAATGTTAGCAAATTCTAATATAGAATCAGGCCAAAAGAATTTTAATAACCTTCTTAGAGAAAGATTGGAAACTTACAGAAGCATTGTTATGGACAATGTAGAAGTATTTAGAGATCTAAATCCAAATGAGTTTAACGATATTGTTAATGAACTATTAAATAAGCTATGATTAAACCCTCAACTGCTTACAAGCGTATACAATCATATATAAAGAATTTTGAGCCATTTACAATTAATTGTGATGGTATTGTTCGTAATAACAATAATAAAGTAATTCCTAATAATACAGGATTATTTTATTATGGATTTGTAGATGCTTTCAATACTGCAAAGAAACAAAATCTATACGTTTGTGGTCAATTTAACACAAAGTCTAGAAATTATGAATTCTTTACTTCAGAAGTTATTTAAAACAAAATACACTTTTGAAGTAATTAAGGATTGGTTTTATATTATCTATAAGTATAGAACTTTCTTAGGAATACCCTTTAGTAGAAAAGTTTTTGCTCATTGTTTCCTAGATAAAAATTCTGGATGTTGGGTAGTAAATGATACTAAAGGTATTCCTTTATTTACTCCAGATGTATTTATACCTCCTTATCCAGTAATAGAATCTTTTAGAAAAGTAGTTAGTGTTTTAAATTGGGCTGATAAAATGAAAAAGTATGGATGAAAAAATCTTATATCAATATAATAGATCTGATGATTTAGAAGAAAGTATTAAGAAGCATATAGAGGAGTGTGGAAGAATCTGCTATGCTAGTGAAGATAGAATTAATGATAATTCTTATGAACCATTTTATAGAATGCTTGTTAAGTCAGGGCATATGTCTGTATTAGAACATGCAGAAGTATGCTTTACAGAAGAAAGGCCAGGGATTATTTGGAAATATCAAGATTTAATTAAATATCTTGGTGTTCTAAGTCCTATTAGGCTTTTTAAGTTAAATAAAGAGGAATATTTTGTTATTACTAATGCCAGATTTTATCTAGAATCAATTAATCCTGAAGATACTACTTTTGCTTGTTGTGTTAATCCAGAAAAGTATTTATCAACATCTGATTTTAAAAAATATTTACGTAACAGTAGAATTACTGTAAAAGCTTCTCTTCCTATAGCTATTACTCGTGAAATAAATAGACATAGATGTTTATCTATTTCAGAAATGAGTACTAGATATGTAAATTTAGATAGACAAGACAAGTTTGATTACTATAAAGACCCTAAATTTCAGGATGCAGATATATACATTGGTTATGATGATATAATTTATAATTGTTTTAATGTATATTGTTCTGCATTAGAGAACCATATTAAGCCAGAAATTGCAAGAGGTGTACTTCCATTAAACACAATGAGTAATGTTGTTTACACTGCATTTTTGGATCAATGGATAGACATTTATAAAAAAAGACAAAAAGGAGGACATCCTTATGCTAAGAATTTTATGTCTAAAATTGAATATATGTTAGGAGATTCTGATGATTAATTTTACTTTATCTGATAGTGGTAAAGAAGAACATATTTTCTATAAAAGTATTGATATACCAATAGATGATTTAAGAAAAAGAACTTCTGAATATACAGAATTACTTTTAAGTATATTACAATCTAAATTGTCTGCAAAATATGGTATTATTTTGGGTTTAACTTCTTTAGAAGATTCTATTTATAGAATTGCAGATAATTTTCTTATAGAAGTTCATGCTGGATTATCTAATGAAGATATTTTATTAGGATGTCATACAATTAAAAATTTACCTTTATTTGCTGATTTTCTAATTCAAAAAGGATATGAAAGTTCAGATAAAGAAGAATCTGGTTTAACTATGCCTCAAAATACACCAGATACTATATTAGAGTATGCTATTAATGAGATAGATTATAGAGATATTGAAAGGCTAGAAAAAGTTTCTAATATGACTAATCTTAAAGATAGAGTTAGTACACTAATTGATAATAAAAAATATCTTAAAGCAAGTATTCTTCTTATGAAAGCTAAAATAATTGGTTATACATCACTTTATGATAAAGATGATTCAGAAAACTTTCTATCAAATAGAGAAAAGTTAAATAATATCTTTATGTATTAATGAACTATAAGATTTATACAGACGGAGCATGTAAGAAAAATCCAGGAAAAGGTGGTTATGCCGCAGTAAAATATGATGAAGATAATGGTTATATCTTTGTATCTGGATATAAAGCTGAAACCACTAATAATGAAATGGAGTTATATGCTCTTTATGAAGCTTTAAGAAATTTTCTTGTAAGTAAAGAAGATTCTTATGATTTATATATAGATTCATCTTATGTAGTTGGAACAATTACTAAATGGATTTATAAATGGGCTATAGATGGTTCTATTAATACACGACCTAATTCTCAATTACTTAAATGGATTTATGAAGAATTACTTAGATTAGAAGATAACAATATTAAGTATACTGTTCATAAAGTTAGAGGTCATGTTGGGATAGAAGGAAACGAAACAGCAGATTTATTGGCTAATAAGGCTATACCTTAATTATGGAATATTTACTTTTAACTTCACTAATAATATATTTAGTATACAACGCATTTGCATTGTGTATTTTTAAATTTCCAGTAAGTCTTAGTGATACACATTATTTATTTATTGGAAAAAATAAGAAATTAAACTGGATATTTACTATAATGCTTTGGTTAGTTGCTTTTCCGATTTTAATATTTGGATTAGAATATACACCAGAGCCTTATAAATTCATTTTATTTATAACTGCCGCAGCATTAATGTTTGTTGGAGCAGCTCCATTCTTTAAAAATTCAAAATTAGAAAATACTGTTCATTGTGTATCTGCAATGACTTGTAGTATTTCATCAATACTTTGGGGATTTTTAGTTGGAGATTTTATTATTGCCATTGTATCTGCATTATTGATAGGAATGTTTTATATATCTAAAGATAATGTTAGAGTTTATCTAATGGAAACTGTTTTATTTATTTCAATGTATTTACAACTTTATATAACATTTATAATGTAATTATCTATGGGTAAGTCTTATAAGAAATATCCTGTTTACGGCAATTGTGACGGCAGTGAAAAAATGGATAAAAGGCATGCTAATAGAAGGTCTAGAAAAAACATTAAACAACAGTTAAGAAGTAAAGTGTTTGAAGAGCAAGATTACGAAATTTCTGCTGATGATTTTGATGAAAAGAAATTCAGTAATCCTTGTTACTTTAAAAAGGATGGAAAAAATAAACATCTTCTTAATGGTTTAAGTAAATGGGATTATGAAAATGAAGATATAGATGATTACGATGATGAAGATGATTATTACGATGATCTTTGTGATTTAGCTTGTAGAAAATAATTAAAAACATACTACTAGTATATATAATTAGCTTTACGTTGTTTTTAGTAGTAACTTTGTTTTGCTAAAAAATGAAGATGAATTCATAGTTCGACTGCTTGTGAAAGTGGTCGAACTATACTTTTTTATTAACTATCTGGTTATCAATTATGAAAATTAATAAATACAGAAAGAAACCTGTAACTATTGAAGCAATTCAATTTACAAAAGAGTCTTTAGAGGATGTTAGAAATTGGCTTGGTAAAGATTGTATAGAAAGTAATTCTAAGACAATGGAACTTCTTATAAATACTTTAGAAGGTACAATGAAAGCCTCAGAAAATGATTATATTATTAAGGGTATAAAGGGAGAATTTTATCCATGTAAACCTGATATTTTTGAACAAACTTATGATGCAGTTGTAATATACCGTGGTTTATAATGAATACAAAAGAATATAATCAAGAAATTGAAAAGTTAAAGAAAGATATTTCCAATCTTAAAGAAGAAAACAAATTGCTTAAAGAGCAAAAGACTAATTCTGATTGGGAATGGGCTAATATCCAAGAAGAAGCTTGGAAAGCTATTCATAATATGGGAGAATTATAATAAATAATTGGGTATGTTAATATACCCTCTGTTCGGTTCGTATAGTGGTTAGTACGTAAGATTTTCATTCTTAAAACAGCAGTTCGAATCTGCTACCGAATACCCTATGATATATGTTTATGTAAATGTATTAAAATAATATAACTATGATAGTTAGATTTTATAAAGGTAACCATGAATCTTATGAAGATTACCAGGAATGGACTGTTGGTTATTTAGATGTACCTTCTAAAGAATGGTTAGAGGAAAAGGGAAATCTTTATATTGAATCTATTAAAGATATTCTTAAAAAGTATGGTTTATATTCTGAAGCAATAGCTAATATACTTCAGAAAGCCAGAAAAAGATATATTATTGGTATTATTCAAGACTATCTAAATAATTATACTGATTTTCCAAAAGATTCTATTAAAGGTCCAATTAAAGATTCTAAAGAAAAAGTTATTAAAATTATAAGAATACTTTATTGCTATAAAGAAATATCTGATTTATCTTTTTATAACTTTCTAACTAAATTTGAAGAAGTAAAGGAAGTAGAAGTTAGTGAGTTTTATGATGATGACTTTGATAAATTTGGATGTTATGAATTAGTAGAAAAGTTAACTAATGAATTAGATTATTTAGGAGGAGATCCAGACCAAATATATTCTATTGAGGGATCTATAGATGATATTATTAATGAGGTATGTATGGATGACGTGTTTGAATATTTTGGTATAAGATAAAGTAATTTAAATTATGAATGAAGTATATTTACTCCAAATTTGTGAAAACGCACGTGATGTGTTTTTGTTTATAGCTATTGCATCTTTTACTTTTAATATTGTTTCAACTATTCTTTTTCTATCTAACTTAGAAGATCAAAAACTAGGCTTAATAAATTCTATTACTAAAAAAGTACATAGGATGTTAAAACGAGGATTACTTATTTCTAGTATAATTCTAACAATATCATTAATTGCATTAATTTTTATTCCTTAATTTATATAAGATATTTTGATATATAATAGCTAAGTCTTAATATCTAGGCCACCCAGCAGTGATTAAGCTATTTAAGACCACGCAAAAATTAGGGCCTTAATAATACTTGGTATAGTCTTTATAATTGTGGTTTGGCTATACACCTGCTAATGTAACTCAGTTGGTTAGAGTACCTGACTGATATTCAGGAAGTCGAAAGTTCGAATCTTTCCATTAGCACTCATTTCTTTTACACTTTTGAAAAATATTATGTATAATAGTGCTCATGTTTTAAATGCAAAGGGATCTAATAATGATTCTGAACCTATTCAGTTATATCCTTTAGAAAAAAATCCTTCTCCAAAAGAACTGTTTATGTCTGGAGGTATAATAACTATTTATAGGTTATATATAACTAGAGACAATAAAATAGGATATTCATTTGCTCAAAAACTAGATAAAAATTTTTCTATTGATTTAAGTTACAAAGATGAAAATCAAAGTTTTGAACAAATGTGTGAGATTAAAGAAAAAGCATTTTACCTTTATTTATTTAAAGATTTGCTTTGGGATCCTAATATGTATTTCATAACTGGTTCGGTATATGATAAAGGAATAAATAAAACATTTATCTTCGATAACTTTAATAATTATTTTGTTAATCAATTAGATAATAATGTTGATATTGATGTAAAGATCTCTAGAGAATATCTTCCAGATATTATCTATAATAGAGAACTTTATATAGGTTATCCTGGTGCTTATATAGATGATAATGGTAATGTAGAAGAAATGAAAGAAGAAGACTGGGATTTAATTTTGAGAAAAATTATCACAGCTATGAAAATAAATATGTGGGATGTTCCCTATTGTCTAGAATTAGAAGAAATTAATTACAAAGAGTTAAATAAAGCAGCTAAAGAAGGCAATATGCTTTTTGGTAAATTTATGCAAGACTTTGGTTAAATAGATTCGGGATATAGTACAGTTGGTAGTATGTCTGCTTTGGGAGCAGAAGGTCGTGAGTTCGAGTCTCGCTATCCCGACATTATATTTTATTTATATGTTAAATACTTTCTACTTTGATTGTGTAATTTATCCTGTAATAGTTGTAATAACTGTTGGAAATGAGTTGTCTTCATTAGATAAAATCTTTACAGATTGTGATGGAAATAGCTTAGAATTTTCTGATTCAGAATTTGAAAATTCAAAGGCATTAACCTACACAGCTAAAAGAAAAGAAGATAATAACTTCTGTGTAATAATCTCTTTTGAAAATAAAGATAGTTTTACTTATAAAGTAGTTGCACATGAATCTGTTCATGCTGCTAAAGAGATATTTTCTTTTATAAATGCAGATATAAATCCACATGAACCATTTGAGTATCTTGTTGGTTATATTGCACAATGTTGTGATAAGTCACTTAAAAATATTTAATTATGATTACCGAAGAAGAAAGAATGCAGCTTATATCTTTAGTATCTCAATTACTTCATGATCTTGCGAAGGATATAGAGAATCAAGATATGAAAGCACTTTATCGTAAGTTGGAGGATCATGCAACAGATTATAATAAAATAGATTTACATATAGCAGTTTCGGATGAACTTCAAAACTTAGGATATATGTCTTTGAGTGAAGTCTTTCGCGATATATGTAATGAAAATGAAGAATAATCATGGCTAATAAAGAATATAATTATACAGAAGAATTGAAAAAATTAGAAGAATTTAAGAAATCTCTTAAAGAAGTAAAAGATTTTCTAAATCTTAATAAAAAACCTGTTAAAGAATATAAGTTGTATTTGTTTAAATAAATGAATATAAAAAATGAATATATCTTATGTGCAGCTATTCATTATGATGACGGAAAAATTAACACCAACAGAAGGTGTAAAAATTATCCAAAAACAGGAATTGTAATTTGCGGATTTAGACATTCTTATATAATTAGTATTCTTCCTACTAACAACTCCATAAGAAATGATGACAAAGAATATAATTGCACACAAGGATTTATCACAAGTAAAGGAAGATTTGTTAATCGTAAAGAAGCTTATTTAATAGCTAAAAAAGCAAATCAATTACTGAATGATTTTGATGGTAAATCAAAATTGTTTTCAGAAGACATATATTAAATTGTATAAAAATGGAAGCAGAATACCAGAGTTCAATAGGTGAAGGAATTGATGAATATGATTCTTCTGAAAATGCTATTGCAGAATATGCATATAGAAGATTAAACATTTTATCAAATCTAGCTGGACCAAAAAAGCGTCGTATTAAAAAGAAAAAGAAATGGGATAATAAATATGTTATTGTTCAAGATAGTAGAAAAGATAATAAATGTTTATTATTAGTAGACAGAAATAAATCAAAAGAATATTGGTGGACACATGATTTATCTATAGCTTTGATTGGAACAAAAGAAGAAATGGATAATATCATTAAAAAGTTACGATATAATAATCCACAAGTTATATCTATTAATCAATATTTAAAGGATTAATCCTTAGGTTCCTTAGCTCAGGGGTAGAGCAGTAGACTGTTAATCTATTGGTCGTAGGTTCAAATCCTACAGGAACCGCAATTAATAGCATATTTTAATTTAAATAATATGAAGAAGTATAGAAAGAAACCAGTAGTCATCGAAGCAGTTCAATTCACTGGCAATAATGTAGATGAAATACTTGGGTTTGCCAAAGACTCATTTAAAAACCCATTAACAAGAGACGTAATAATATATACATCAGAATGTAACATGATTGTAAGTATTGGAGATTACGTCATCAAGGGAGTTAACGGTGAGTTCTACCCATGTAAACCAGACATCTTCGATAAGACATACGAAGAGATTGATTGATCTTATTATTTACGATTAATATTTAACTATACTTAATATTTAACAATGAATCAGACAATATCATCTGGAAAAATCTTTCTGGAGAGTGACGGTGAGGAGTTCAGAATATCTAAGAAAGATGGATCCTCTTATGAACTCTTAATCACAACAACATTAGAATACTTTAATTTTTTGCAGTTTATTGCTGCGTGCTTAGGTTATGACGCATATAGGATTAGCCGTGGAGGAACTCTGAATACTAATTTTGTACGTATTTCTCGTACCGTAGAAGATATGTACGAAATTGGTATAGCTCTGACCAATATCACACTATCTAAAATAGACATGTCCGATCTTATGAAGTGTATAGAAGTCTCCTCTGAATGGGATAATGATAAGATAGCTCCAAAATATGGTCTCAAGAAGGATAACAGACCAACTGTAAGGACCATAAGAGAGGGAAAACAATTTTCAGGATATTCACCAAATATAACTAAGAATAATTTCGGTATATCTATAGAAGATAATGCTGAAGTAAGAATATATTTATTAACTAACATTGGAGATTGGGCAGATATTTTTACGTTACATTGTGTAAATGACATGGACCGTATCAAACAAGCTTTTTGCATGGTTAAAGAGGGTATGGAATGTAGTCAACCTGTTTACATATCATTTTGTGGTAATTCATTTGATTATGATCCAGAACATGATCTGGCTGTAAAAGTAAGAATTGGAAGTGACGTACACTGGTTTGACGAAGAGGATATTTCAGATCTTATCCGAATTATCAGTATAGTGAATTAAACTTTTGATTTATTCAAAGTCCTATAACTTAATTGACTAGGGAATTTTACTATTAATCAGAAAGTCCAGTGGAGTTTGTTTGATAGTTTGTTCAGCTTCATTTGGCGGTACGTAGTACGAGAAATCAAGTAGCTAATGATTTCGATATAAAAAATCAAAACTATCGTTTGGGATTGTAGCTCAATTGGCTAGAGCACCTGATTTGCATTCAGTAAGTTACAGGTTCAAGTCCTGTCAGTTCCACATAATATTTTATAAGAAGTTCGATTAATTAATATTTTTTTAAGATGAAAATTATTAAAAATAGGTTAATTCCTTTTCCAGGATTTTTAGCTATAAATCTATTTGGAGTATTGTTTGTACGAAAAGAATATTCTTACCAACTATCTAAATACGTTATAAACCATGAACAAATACATACAGCTCAAATGAAAGAGCTGCTATATATAGGATTTTATATATTATATTTCCTTGAATGGTTTATTAAGTTATTTAGATATGGCTTTAAAGCATATAGAAATATTTCCTTTGAAAGGGAAGCTTTTGATAATGAATATAATTTAGGTTATCTTTTAAATAGAAAACATTATTCTTGGACAAAATATATTTTATGGCGCCAAACTTATTAGACAAATATAATTTTGATTTATTTTGGAAACGAAATAAAGATGATAAATGGAATTATTCAACCATTAACTTAATAGATGTTTTTGCTTCTGCAATGGAAGTAATTGGAGATAAAGATCCAGATGATTTCAACGCTTTTTGGAAATATGTATTGGCAGTTCTTGTTGGTAGTCTTCAAGAAGATCAAGATATTGATAAAGATACTCTAATAGTTGCTAATGAAGATTCTCTATTACAGAAATTTAGAAATTTTTGTAGAGAAGTTAATAATCTTAAAGATTAATTATATGGCTAATGAAACTGATTCTCAGTATGTATTAATAGGAACTAAAAAAGATATAGACACTATTTATAATGAACTAGATAAATTAGATATAGAAAGTGATAATGCTTATACTTTATTTTCTAATTTAGGAATGTCTGAAGATAAATTAAGAAAATTTAATCTTAGATGTTGGTTTAAGAATTATAATAGAGTAAATGATCTTCTTTTATTTGTTGATGCTGGAGAAGCTTGGACTGTTACAGATTTTAAAGATGCTCTTCAAGAACTATTTCCAGATATAAAAGTTTATTTTTTAGTTATAGAACCAGGCTATGGTGTATATTTAAGTAATGATTATGACCACATAATATTTGATGAAAATTATTACTTAGATGTATCTTCAGAAAATGGAGTGGATGAAGTTTGTTTTCTTAAAACAAAAGATGAATGTGTAAAAGTAATTAATAGTCTTTTTAATACTGAGTTAAAGACTTATGAAGAAATGAAAGCTTATATTGATGATGTATTAAATAAAGAGGAGGGAACAAAAATTATACTTGGTGAAATAACTTATATTGATTAACATATGATTTGTCAAGAACTAAATGGTGATTTTTTGTTGATTGATCCAGCAAAATTGAATAAGTATAGAGACAGAATTACAGAGAATCTTTCTAAATCATTTGATGATGGCAGTATAATGTTTCAAACAATCTATGGAGATTGTAGATTTACTTTATACAATATTTCAGAAGATATTGATGTAGATGAATTAATTTCATCTATTGCAAACTTAGAAGATGAAGAAGATGAGGATAAAATTGATGATTTTCTTGATTCTATTTTTGGTGGGTTAAGTAAAATTTGGGAAGGATATACTGATACAGGAACTATAGGATTTTTCACAGAATTTTATGATGATGCTATTCCTAAAGATTCAGGTATTATACTTACATATTTAAATCATACTCTTTATTATTATCCTCTATCAAACATGGGTACTTTTATAGGAGTACTTGTTGATAATGAAGAGGATAATCATATGATTATTCTTCAAACATCGTTTTAATATTTAACAACCCAAATCGATTGATTTTGAAATATCAATTGGTTTGGGTTGTTTTATTTAATACCATATAATATTAAGCATACTTGTATACTATTAAGTATTATAGTATCTTTAAAGTAAAACTAAAATAAAAATAATGAATATACAATATGCCTCAGATCTTCATTTAGAATTTTATAGAAATCTTGTTTATTTAAAAATAAATATAAATCAAATATTTCCAGGTGGTGATACATTAATATTAGCAGGAGATACTTTGCCTCTGAGTGAAGAAAGCATAAACAATTTGGAAATAAAAGAAGTTTTTGATTATCTATCTGATCATTACAAGCATATTTTATGTTGTTATGGAAATCATGACTTTTATTCTGGATTAGATATAGCTGATGTAAAAAATAAAGGATATTCTTTAGGTTATAAAAATATATCTTATCTATATAATGATGTAGATACTTTTTATACAGAAAGAGGAGATAAAGTTTATATATTAATAAGCCCATTATGGTCTTATTTTACAGATGAAAATATACAAAATAATTTATCTGATTTTAAGTTATGTCATTATAATAACAAACTTATAACATTAGAAAATTATCAAAATCTATATAAAGAAAGTGTAGATTTTATTTTCAATACTGTATCTGAAATAGAAAATACAAAACACCCTAATGATAAAATAATAGTTGTTACTCATCATAGTCCTTCTCTAATTGCTAGGAATATGAATTATTCGATGAATAATTTAACACGTTATTTTTGTAATGATCTTGATAGTAAAATTAGAGATACTAATATAGATTATTGGATATATGGTCATACACACTATAATAAAGATATGAAGACAGGAAATACAAAAATCCTTACTAATCAATTAGGGTATATTAGTACAGAAAATACTTATTTAGATTTTAAACTTAGGCAAATAAATATATAAAACTATGTAAATAAAAATTATTATGACAAATTCTTGTAAATCATTTGAAAGTAAATTTTTTAACAAGCAAATTAAACGAAATTCAATAGCTTTATTAATCATAATGATTATATGTGCTATTATTGGTATAACATTAAAAGTTGAACATGTTGGTTCTATTATAGCTATAGTGTTTTCTTCTTTATCTCTATGTGGAATTAGTTTACCCTTAGTTTTGGATATTAAATATCTAAAGAAGAATATAGATAAAATCGAATCTAAAAAATTCCTGAAAGATATGTCAGAATTTACTGCTTCAACAATAGTTGTTAACGGTGTACTTTTGCTTTGTGGAATAGCCTTCTTATTTATTTAATATGTTAGTAGCAATATATAATTCTCAAACTAAGCTTTCTATAGGTGATATTATATCAACTTATTTAGAAGGAATTGTTGATGTAGAAAATAAAGAATGGCTTAATTTATATACTGTATATTATAAAAGATCTATACTAAATATACTTATAGATTATGATATAGATACTACTCCTTTAAATTCTATAATGAATAATCCATATGCAATAGATTTTATTTATAAAGTTCAAGAATTAATTTGTCTTGAAGCATATAAATATCTAGATGATTTAAATAAATTATTAAATTGTCTATATTGTTATTATAAAGTATCTAAAAGTACTTTATATGATTATCTTGTAGATAATGGAGCAAAACCTGTAGAAATAGAATCTGTGTATTATATTACTTCAAATGTAATAGATAAAGAAGCTATAGAAGATAATCTTTTAGTAGCTTTAGAAAAAGCTGTTAATAAAAGATTTACTGTTTTACAGAAGTATGAAATATTAGATATAATATATGATATGTTTAAAAATAACAGATCTAAAACTGTAATACTTAATAAAATAAAAGCTTTATCAAATGTACAAGACGAAGGATTTAAATCTAAGACTGATTGAATGCAACAAGCTTTTGAAGAACCGCATATTAGAGCTTGAAGAGCATTTAGATAAAATGACTGCAATAGCTTGTGCTGGTCTAAATCAATCTTTAGATGTAGTAAAAAGTAAAGATGATGTTGCTATAGAAGAATGGGAGGAACTTTTTAAGGATATAGAAGATCTTTATAAAATAAATTAAGCTTATGAAAAAATTATCTAAATCTCTACAAGACTATTTAAATAATACTCCTAAGGAAGTTCTTATGAAAGAGTTTGAAGAGCTAGAGTATTTAAATCAATGTAATGCTGATGTGGATGAATATTTTGATTTAAAAAGTCAAACAGATGATTATTAAATCTTAATAAATAGAGTTTTCATCAATTTTTTTAATCAATACTTTTTATTATCTTGTTATGTTAATGCGAATAAAATCAGGAGATTCTGTAGCTTATTACTCTCTTCCAGAAGATTTTGACATTGAAAAAACAATTAAAGACTATACTAATCTTATTACAAATATCTTAAAGGAAAATAATTTCTTTAATAGAGAGTTTGAACTAATCCTAGAAAACACTAAAATAAATGAGTTAGTTCCAACATTACTAGATAGGTTACGAAACGAAAGTTATGTAACTGCATATAAAAAGGATATTGAAAAAATTCTTATTATATCTGACTTACTCTTAGACAATACATTAGAAAGGTATATTCTAAGTATTGGAGGAGAAATATATACTGGAGAAGTAATTGATTTCGAATCTTCAAGTAATCCTAATGATAAAAATTTTTGTTTTGAAGTATTTCTTGATAGAGTCAATTATATAAGGAATAAGAAAAATTTGGATCTTACAGATAAATATAGATGTAAGACTATTGAAGCTATCAATGAGATTATTGTAAATAGAAATTATAAGAAAGGTGTAGATCTACTCTTTGAAGCAACTAATTGTAAGAAAACTCTACAATTAGATTAATATAAAGATAGCCCTCTTAGCTTAATGGATAAAGCACGGGTCTTCTAAACCTGTTATTTCAGTTCGATTCTGAAAGAGGGTACTATATAATTTTATGGTTATATATTATATGAATTATGAAGTAAGATAGAATATTTCTATCAATAGATTTATATTACTAAAGTAATATGTGATTATGTTGAAGAATAATATATAATTGATGTTTAATCTAAATTTCAATTTATTAAATGATTACAATCATTAAACGTAATGGTGAACAAGAAAAGTTCAAAGTATCTAAGATTAAGGAAGCAGTAAAGAAATGTGCTTCTGCAAGTGGAATTAATGTTTCTGATTATGTGGAATCAATGATGAATAGATTTCCATATGACATCAATTCTGACATTTTATTAGAAGTAGAAAAGATCCAAGATTGGGTTATTTCTGATATGAGGCAATACTTATCTGAAGACCTTGCCAATGAATATTCTGATTATAGAGAAATGCATTCTAAAATTAGAGATTCAAAATATAACAAGAGATTCTATAATACTATTATGGAACTTGTTACTGGCAAAGATAATGATACTTCACAAGAAAATGCCAATAAGAATGCTAAGCAGAATAATGTGATTAGAGATTTAATGGCTGGGGAAACATCTAAGAAACTTTATAGAGAGATGATTCTTTCAGATAAAATTAAAGAATACCATGATAAAGGCTTGCTACATTTACATGATATGGATTATCGTATAGTACCAAGTATTATAAATTGCCAATTAATAAATTTACTTGATATATTGGAAAATGGTACTGTAATTAATGATAAGCTTATTGAATCTCCTAAAACATTAAAAACAGCAGCAACAATAGCAACACAAGTATCTTTAGCAGTTGCTAATAGTTCTTATGGAGGACAAACTATTTCTTTAGCACATTTAGCTCCTTGGGTTAGAAAAAGCAGAGAAAAATATGAATCTATCATTAGAAATAATGATATGACTTCTAAACTTGATCCAGCAGAATTTGATGCAATAATTGACACTCTCCTTAATCAGGAAATAAAGGATTCTATACAAACTTTGAATTACCAATGGAATTCATTTGTATCAACGAACGGCCAGGCACCTTTTGTGTCGGTTTGGATGCAAGTAACTGAATTACCTGGATATGAGGAAGAGACTGCTATGTTAATTGAGGAAATGCTTCGTCAAAGGATAAAGGGAATGAAAGCCCCTAATGGACAATGGATTAATCCAACATTCCCAAAACTTTTGTTTGGATTAGAAGAAGCAACGATGAATCCTGAGTCAGATTATTTCTATCTTTCTCAATTAGCTGCTGAATGTACTGCAAAAAGAATGGTACCTGATTATATATCAATACCAGTAATGAAGAAAGTAAAACAAGGTTGCATAACTCCACCGATGGGATGCCGATCTATGTTAACTCCGTATTTTGATGAAAATAATAAACCTAAAGTTTGGGGAAGAGCAAATCTTGGTGTTATATCATTAAATATTCCTTATGTAGCCCTTGAAAGTAAAACTAAAGAGGAATTTTTTAATAAGCTTTCTGAATATGCTGAAACTATTTGTCAAGAGCAATATAAGATAGCTGAAAGAGTTGCTGATTCTCCAGTAGAAAGAGCACCAATACTTTGGCAATATGGTGTTTTAGCAAGATTACCTCAAGGAAGTAAAATAGGAGATTTAATCAGAACCCATAAGGGTTATATGACTATCTCTCTTGGTTATACTGGTATTGCAGAAGCTGTATATAGATTTGGTATTGAATATGTTTCAGAAGAAGGGCATGAATTTGCTGAAAAAATCCTAAAAACACTCAAGAAAGTCACAGATGCTTGGGCAAGTAAAACACCATATGCATTTAGCCTCTATGGCACTCCTAGCGAGAGTCTTACGACTAAATTTGCTAAAGCACTAAAGAGGTTTAAGAAAATACCAAAGGTTAATGATCATGATTATGTTACTAATTCATTTCATGTTCCTGTAACTTATCAAATAAATGCTTATGATAAAATTTCTTTTGAATCTTCTTTACAAGGATTAACTTCTGGTGGTGTGATAATGTATATAGAAGCACCAGATGTTAGAAATAACCCACAGGCTGTTTTTAACATAATGAAGTATATTTATAATAATGCACTATATTGCGAAGTAAATACAACTTCTTGTGATGTTTGTTATAATTGTGGATATGAAGGTGAGATAGAAATGTTAGATCATATGCATTTCAAATGTCCTAAGTGTGGAAACACTGATAGGGATAAACTATACGTCTGTAGGCGAATGTGTGGCTATCTAGGATCGCTATCGACAGGTACAACACTTGGAAGATGGAAAGACATTCAAGACAGAGTTAAACATATTTAAAATTAATGGCTGCAATCTTTATTAGGTTGTGGCCATTTTATATTATATTATGGAAGCAATAAAAAACGAGGATTTAGAGCAAATCATTAAGTACTTACAAATGGGATTATTGTATAAAACCATTGTAAAATTAATTGATAGAAAAATGGATTATCCTATGCTTTCTTCTTTTGATAAAGGAAAATCTCCATATAACCAACAAATAAAATATCTAAATCTTAAATATCCTATAAGGAAAAAGAAATTAAAGGTTGCAGAAGATAAACTACTGTATAAAACTTTAATTAGTACTAAGTAATATAATCTATATTTAATTATGAAAATATCAGACAAAATAAAACAAAAGATTAAATCTTTTAATCTTTATAAAAACCCTTTTTATCATTGGTGGAAAGTAAGAAAATACTTTAAGTTTTACAGAAAAAGTTATTCTGGAAAGTATGGCTGGATATTTGGAGATTATTTTTCTTGGAATAAAAAGAAGTTTGTATTAGCAACAAGTGCTCTTGGATATAAATGGAAATATGATTCTGCTAGATTTGAACATCCACCATTTTTTCTTTTAAAGATAGGTAATTGGCATTTTAGAATTATTTATGGACCTATAGAAGAATCTCATATATATTGGGAAACTATTCTTATGTTTTTAGATAAGGAACATGATTATAGTCTATATAATTGTGTAGAATCTAATACTTGGGAAAGTCTAAATTCAGATACAAAACTTAGAAAAAGAAAAAATGCTTATACTTTAAATATGCTTACAAAAGCAGGTAAGAAACTTTATGAAAGAGATCTTAAACATTATTATAAATTTAATATGTAAATATGGAAAATAAGTTTGATAAAACTTGCTCTTATATGCAAGCTATTGATAGTTTAAGAATAAACTTTGTTCTGTTAAATGAGATAACAGAAATAGATGAATTTATTTGGGATTCTTTTTTAAGTGATTATCCTGAATTTTGTTATGATTATGAGGAAACAGAAGATCATGAAATAATAGAACTTCCAGAGGTATATCAATGGTTTATTACTGATGCAGACACATGGCATGTAAAATTTGCTAAAGAGCATTTTTCTGGAGTATATTTTGTTTACAGTGAAAAACTTAATAAATATATGCTTGCTGTTACTCATTATGGAACTAGTTGGAGCTATGTTCCTATAGACACTGATTTAGACTTTAAGTAATTTAAAAAATCTTTAAGCCAAAGTATATACTTAATAGTCCTACGAAGTCCATACAATATGAAAATAGAAGGTTTTATATGAAAGATGAATAATTAATCATCTCTTTATAAAACCTTCTAAAAATGCTTTATTTTAAATAAAAAATATGCTTACAATTATAAAAGAAAGTTTTTATATATCAACTGTTTTAGATATTCCAGATAATCTTATTATTCCTAACCTAATTGAAGATTATAGGGTAAAGATATTAAATACTATAAAATACGAGCTTCCTCCATTTAATGCTAAAGATGAAATACTAAAAATTATAGAAGAGGCTTACAATCCTAATTTTATTGGAGATATACAGGAAGATATACAAGATTATATATTAAATAATAAAGATTCTATTACTTTTAATGATTTCATTAATATATTTCATATTTTAGATTTAACTTCCTCAACATCTCTAATAGTTTTTATGCAGAATAATGGAGCTAGAAGAGTTAATTATTCTATATATAATTTGATTGACGGTAATTATTTTTCAGATGATGTTTTTGAAATTATTGACACAATATTTAAGGAATTTGATAACTATTTGCTTATAAATAATATTTCAAAAAATATTACTGACGATATAAATCATAAGTTAGATAACAGGAAATTTGAAGATATTTTAGATACTTATAAAAATATCCAATGAATATAATTTCTATTAAACCTGTTGATGGAATAAATGGTCCTGGAGTAAGATGTTCAATTTGGATAGCTGGTTGTAATAATAAATGCGAAGGATGTTGGTCTCCTAAAACTTGGAATCCAAATCAAGGTAGATCATTTAAGAATTCTATAAAGGAAATTATATCTGCTATATCTAACAATAATATAGATGGGGTAGCTATTTTAGGAGGAGATCCTTTTTATTATATAATGAATGGCATTGATTCCGAATTATTAGACTTACTTCTAATTATTAAAAATAATTTAAAACATAATCAAAATATTTGGTTATGGACTGGATACACTTTAGATGAAATAAAAGCTAATCCATTAGCTTACCAATGTTTTAAATTAGCAGATTTTGCTGTAATTAATCGTTTTGAATTAGATAAAAGAGATTTAACTCTTCCTTTTAGAGGATCAAGTAATCAGCAAATAATAAACTGTAATACATTAGAGGATATTACCCCTCAATACAAATAAAATAACCCCTTCAACTACTTATTGTAGCTGGAGGGGTTATTTTTTTTTTAATATAGCTTATCATCAGGTCTTGTAAAGACTTTAGTAGCATTAATATAAGAATTTATACATCTACCAAAATCAGGTTCATCTTCTGTTAATAATCTGAAAGGTGCTTTTGCCATTTGCATTATAGGATTAGCAGCCGGCATTAATCCTCCAGAATGGAAATTAACATCAGAAAATCCAAGACGATTTCCTATATCTCTTACAAAGAACATATCATTAGCAGAATTAGTTGCTCCATAAGAAAGTATGTATAAAGGAATTTTAGCTAAATATGGAACATCTTCATTACCACTTACAGATGTATTATAAAGCCATTTAATTAAAGAAGCTAATATATAAGTAGATATTATATCTCTTATTAGTCTTTTTAAATTAGCTCTAACAACACCATTATTTTCATCCTGTATATTTCGCAAAGCATTCATAAGACCACTTTGTTGAGCATCTGTAATAATACCCCAAATACTTGCTAATATACCTTCCATATATTCTCCTTCCCAAACTAATAAAGGTTCATTACCCTTAGCTTCTGTAGTAATTTCATATATATCACTATCTTCAGAAGCATATTTCTTATAGAGTTTGTTGCCTTCTTCATCTGTTTGGTGAACAAACTTACCTTGTGTTTTACTAATTCCAGATGGTTGTAAATATTTAGCAAAACTAGAAGATAGATAAGTACTGAATTGCAGTAATATAGATCCTGTAAAAGAACCCATTATCTGGGATTTTTCAGATCTATCAAAGAATCCGTACATTAAATCTGCTTGATTTTTAACATTATTGATTTGAGCATTTGAATAAGGGAAATCTACTTGTTGTATTCCTAATAAAACTTTATCTAAAAGTAATACACCATTTGATTCTTTATTCTTTTGCTCCAGTAATGATCTTAATAAAGATTTTTGCTTTAAATATTCCGGAGATTTTTGATCAACACCTTCTTGAAACAATAAGGAAAATCTTTTATCTTTTTTAATATCATAATTTAATTTTCCTGTTTCAGTATCAAAAGATATAGAATCCCAAACACCATCTTGCATCATATGAGCAATTAAGAATGTCATACGGTTACCATAATCTCCCATAGTTAAAGAAGACATAGCCCACTTAGTCCAAAGAACTTGCGCACCATTTTGTTCTGATTGTAACCTATCAACTATTTGAGTTAAATCCATATTAGTAATACCACAAGAAGCATTTAATAAAGATACTTTTTGTACCGTTTCTTTACTAAAATCAGAAGACATTAATTTTAAAGCTGACATAAAATAATCTAACCCAAGAGGTTGATACCCAGCTTTAACTGCTGTTTCAGTAAATCCTTTCCAAACACCATCAAAAACATCTCGTGATACAGATAAAGGGTTAAACATAAATAAAATCCTTGAAGAAATTGATTTTATTGTGTTTAGTGCTTTAGAAAAAGTTCTTTCGCTTTTAGATTTATACTTACTTGCATTAAATACAGTAAGGTTAAGCATGTTATCAACATAGTTATAAAGTTCTGTAGCATCCATATTTTTACTTAACGTACTTATCATAAGCACATCCTTTATCATATAGATGTCAGGGAGAACCTTACTAAACTCTTCTTCTTTAATAGAAGCGAATTCTTCAGCTAATAATACTCTATTTAAGTTAGTCTCAAAGTAATCTATTCCTTTTGTTGCAAGATATTTAGTACGTTCATTTGGTTTTAATCCAAAGTCTTTAAAAGCATTATAAACTGTTTCTATATTACGTTTATTAGCTCTTTTTTGGTATTCCTCAGATTCTTTATTTAATTGATTATTGGTACCATTTTTTAATACATCATAAGTATCTTTAAAGAAATCTATTCCATCTCTAATAAATCCCTTTACAAAATCCCTTGTTCCAGATAATTTTCCTGTTTCTTTCCTCATTAAAGGAATATTATATACAAAGCTATTTCTATCCTTTAATAATTCTTGAAAACGTAACTTTTCAGCAGTAGAATAAATATAATATGGATTATTATACTTTTGATTTCTAATAAAGAATTTTTCCAGATAATAATAAGCCAAATCTCTATAAGCTTTTTCTCCAATATCATCTAAATACATTATTCTAAATTTAGAATCTATTGTACCATCAGCATTCTTTCTTATAATCTTATCAAAGTATTTTGTTTCATTACCGATTACCTTTTCTTCTGTTTGATTATACCCACATTCTCTTAATAAATTAATATTATCAACATTATGTTTAAAGCTAAATTCAGAAAAATCCTTCCTAATATTAGTCTGGGCATTCTGAAGTATTTTATGAATTGCATTTATATGCGGGTCTTGTATAGAAGCAGGTGAATTAAAAGACAAAGATTCAAAACCACCATTCTTAAAAGTTAATAAAGAACCTATAGCATCAGTAGATTGATCTTCAATACCATAAGCTAAATCTATATATTCCATTTCTGCGTCAGCTAATATATCAGAAATTTCATTATCCATTAACTTCGTTTGATATTGTAAATCAGTTACATCATTTTTTAATTCAAGAATAAGTGCTTTTAAACTTTCTAAGTCTGTTTTATCAGGTAAATCTTCACGTATTTCTGCTATCTTTTTCTTTAAAGATTTCTTAGCAAACCCAGGTATTTTAAAATCTGCTATTCTAGCATCAGAAAAATATCCCAATACTTGACATAATAATTCTTGTGAAGATCTTATTTTAACATTAACTTCTTCAGGAATATCTTCATAGATATTATTATCTATATCTCTTCTTAAAGATTTATAGTTTTTCAGTAATGGTGTCAATGGAATTGTACTATATTCAGAAGACATAATATTAGCTACAATCATTTTACCAAGTTTAAATGTGGAATTTTTACCAAATAATGATTCCTTATTACTTAATAAATGTAATGTTACTAATGCTTCTATATTACCGTTTGTAGAAGTAAGTATAGTACCTCTATCCTTTTTAAACCATAATCTTGTTCTAGCATTTCCCAATAAAGTATCACCTCCAGATAAATGCTGCTTAGTATTAACCGCAGCATCAGTTAAAGTTACTACTTCAATTAAAGGACTTCTTGGATTAGATAGTTTATCTTTAAATACTAATATTCCTTGTTCTGCTAAATCTGGAATATCCAAAAGATCATATTGAGTAGTGTTTATATACTTATTTAGTAAATGTTTTGTAAAAGCACCACTATTTTGTTCTGATGTCGCTAAAGATTCTAGTTTAGCTAATGGCAACTTTCCAGATTTAAAATCCTTTACATATTTAGCTACCATCTTATTACGAACTTTTAAGAACTCTCCTTTTTTATTCGTAATATTTTTAGCTATAAAATCTAATGCTTCTGGTAAACTTAATGTTTTTTCCTGCTCTTTTTCATCTAAAAGATAGGTAAATGTCCAAGTACCGTCAGAATTTTCTTGACCAAAAGTAGTTAAATAATATTCTGCATTATCCTTAATACGTTTCTCTTTATTTCTAAATTCTATAAAGTACTTATCAATAAATCTTTCCTTTAATTCAGTTAAATGAGGATTTATTACATTTTCAAAAGTATCTGTATGAAATTGTTCAATTAAGGCATCTGTTTGAGCTTGTGAGTCTGTTGCTAAATCATTTATGTTTACTACTTGTCTTACTCCCTTAGCTGCTTCATTTAACTTTATCCCATTAACACTATAATTACTATCAATATTAGCAGTATATCCTATTGGTAATATAACACTTTTAACATCATTAATGCCAACTTCTTTAACCATTTTAGAATATAAAGCTTGTTGGAAATAAATATCACTTTCCTTTCCAAAAGACCAACTCTTAAAATCCTTTTTTGAAGTTTTATAGTCTGCTATTGTAACTTTACCATTTTCATCAATAAGCATTAAGTCAAAAATACCTGTTATTTTATGACCACTTTTATCCTTTAATGTATCTGAAGTTACTGTTTGCTCAAAAAACAATAAAGAAGTTAGTTTTCCCTGTGCATTTATATGACCTTCTGTTGTCAAGAAGTTTAAAATATCTTTACAAGCAGAATCAACTAAATCTTTTATTTCTTCTTTAGTTATTACAATAGGGTTGTGAAGATTATTATTTACTTCTGTAATAGTATCATTTACTTTATTTATATATTCTGCATCTTCTTCACTTTGTATCTCTAATAATTTACCCTTATCAGAAATACCCTTAGATTGTATATCTAAATTAACAGATTCAATATACCTTGAAGCAGCTTCTATTAATCCTTTTTTAAATGCACCTAAATTATTTTCATTGATTTCATATCCGCTCATCTTTGAAAGATCACTTACAGATTTACCAGCATTTTCATAGATAGAGTGAACAATACTACCAATATATTTAGATGACATTTCTTGTATTAATATTTTAGAAACATCTGAAATAGATTCTTTTGGATTATGCTTATATATTGTATGAATTCTGTTTATAAAATCATACTCTGATTTTCCTCTATTGTATTGCTTTAAAAGTTTAGTCACACCAATTGTATTTTTAAAGTCATCTTTATAAGCAATTGGTTGTAGCTTTTCTAGAACAGATCTTTGAGCAGAAGTAATATTACTATTTAAATATGCTTGAACAACACTATCATCTGTTAAACTAAAAGCTATATCTCCATTTTCTGTAATATAACTTGATATATTTTTAGCTAAATACTCATTTAATTTATATTCACTATCAAAAAATAGTGTTTCTTTATCAGTAGTTAGTTTATATGTGCAATTTTTCATATTAAATACAATTCTCTTCTAATAAACTTCTTTTCATTAAATCTGATTTAACATTAGCCACTGTTCTAGATATTTCACCATAAGATACCATATTTTTAAAATAAGTATCATTATGTTCTAAGAATATTTTAGATAGAGGATTTTGAAATACAGTTTTTAATTCATCAGATGTTATAGCACTAGTAGTATCTAAAGTTGTATCTAAAATATAAGCCATTTCATATAAAAATTCATCTGCTCCTTGTTGTTCAAATATAGCTTTACCTTCTTTAGACATAGAATCTGTTAAATATCTGGCCATTCCCTCAACAATTAATTCTTCTAAAATATCTAATTGAGTTAAATGCTTATACTTATTTTCCATACTTCCTAAATCAGGAAGTGTTTCAACAACTTGTGCTAATCTATTAAATAGTTCTGGATTAGTAAACTTCATTGGTCCAACTAATATATGCAATAACTCGTGCATTTTAGTTGTGTCTGTAGCATTCTTACTATTTAAAAGGATTTTTCCTCCTTTAATAGCACCATTAGCATTTACTTTCCCTGTTTCTGCATGAAAATCTTCTTCAGAAAGAATATCAACAGTAATACCTAATCTTTTTTCTAGATTAGATGTCAATAAATTTATAGCAACTCTAGGATTATTTGGAACCACTATTTTAGAGTTATTTATTACAACATCTAGTTTTGGTTTACTATTTAATATAGTTGCTTTATGTGTTACTTTATGCCAGCTATCACTTAAAGAAGATAATGGCTCAACAATTAAATCTCTATGTGTTAGATTAATATTATTTATATCTAAATCTTTAGCATATATTGAATCATTAGTTAACTTTGATCCTGTTTCTTTTAATAATGATTTTGTTGTATCAGAAGAAATTCTTTCTATTGTAGGATACAACCCTGTTTTTGATTCACGCATTGCATTAAATACTCTAAAACTTAAAGCATTATCAGACATACCTGATAACACTTTAAGTTTAGAATATTCAGGTGCGTTTCTATTTACGCAACTAAATCCCATTTTAACAATTTAAATATAGATAAGCATCATGAAGAAGTTCTCCCTCATCATTAATATCTGTGTTTCCGCTATTATTATAAAGATTTTCTATTATATTATTAAACCCATTCATTAAAATTTCATCTGCTGTATCTAACGATTCCTTTATTTCAGGATTATCTTCAGATAGTTTTTCTAGGTCAGTATAAGAAATTGTTTCTTTTTCATTTAATGGATTTATAAATATTTTAGCATCCTTTATTTTATAATTATCTGTAAATTTAATCTTTATTTTTCTTTTATTTTCAATAGATGTAAATACAACATAATTATCTTCAGAAACAGTAGCTATATATTCTGATTTAGTTTTATCATCAACATTCTTAATAGGCACAGACTCCCATTGTGTGTTATTCAAATAAGCCTTAGCATAAGCATCACCATACTTAATTAAAGTATTTAAAACATTATTTAAATGAAATTTATTTGTTTTTGGTGTTCCTTGACAAGTAATTTTATCAAGTAATATGTCTGGACAATATCTTAAAAACCTAATAAGAGTTAATCCAACCCCAGGATTTTTAACATTAACATCTTTATTTTTAGATATAACTATACCGTAATCTACAGCGAATTTTTTTATGTTTTCAACATTTTGCTCTGTAATATCAGATTTACTGCTTATAAACTTATCTATAAGCCAGAAATAAGCATTTAAACTATCTTCACTATTAAAATAAGCCTCAGATTTTTCATCAAATCCAAAATCAAGATCTGTACTTTCGATAGTTATTTTATCAGTAATTAATCCTCTATTACCATATTTTCTATATCTAAATCCGTACTTGTTTGATGCTTCCCAACCATTAACATTTATTGTTTGAGATTCTAATTCAAGTCCAATTGGGAACATAGCATGCTCAATAAATATTGGCATAGATACTCCCTTAACTTTGAAGTAATTAGTAACAAAAGTATCTTCAACTCTTTCTCTAGTCTTAAATAAAAATGTTCTGTTATTTGTGTCCTGTCCTGGTTTATACTCAGGATTAAAGGCACTATTTTTAAACATTTTTAATAATAACTTGTTTATTACTTCTATAAAAGGTCTCTTAGCTTCATCAGTAGTAAGCAAAGGACTTCCATTTTCTTTAAAGTTATTGTTTTGATAAATAGACCATAATAAAGGGAAATCTTCCTTATTATCTGAATTAACAATTAAATCAGGTTGATATGCTAATCTAGTATATTCTTCATCTAATTTAGATATATAATCATAATACAACATGTTAATTGAATCTGCCTTAATGTCATTTACATAATCATTACTATCAAATAATTTCTTAAATGAATTTCTTGCAGATCTATTATTATATACTGCATATGTATATAACTTTAAAACATCTTCAACAGTAAGTGCTTTTTGTTCTCCATTTACAGTTTTAGAAATTAATTCTATTGGAAGTTCTTTATCCTTTATATCATTTAAAGCAGAAGCTAAATTCTTAAACTCTTCACTATCACTAACTTGTGGAGAAGAAAAATCTAAAGAAGATGCTAATGATTTACGTGGATTCCCTAAGAAGGTATTGTTTTTATATGTAACAATTTTAAGGGATTGTATAAACTTATTATCTGTAAAGTCAGAATCTTGTTTTAAATATTTAAATACAATGGTCTCAACAAATTTCTTAAAGTTATTAGAAGTAGTTGAATCTAAGACTAACGATAGTGTGGTTCCTTCTGGTACTGTTTCTATAATTTGCTTTCCATAATATTCAGAACCGCCCTTAAAATTAAAGGTAATTCCAAAATCTTTTAGATAATCAAAGAAGAATTTAGTAGTAGCTGTATTAATTGCAGAATCTATTTTAGGAAATTCATTAACCTTTATAAGATTACCATTATTACTCTTATAATTATCAATAATATAGTTTTGTACCCTATATTTATATACATGAGACATACCTTCATTTATTTCACCAATAATCCTATATATGGCTCTATAATGAGGATTGGCATACATAACTTTAAATGGATTTACTATATTACCTAAAGATTCATATTTCTTATCAAGCAATGCTCTATAAGATTCATCTGAGAAATATTTATACAAATTAATTGTTCTAAACTCATTGTCAGTTGAATCAAAAGAACTTACTGAAACAGCTGTTATATAATGTTTTTCAAGAGTATTCTTAAACTGAATAAACTTATTTGGAACAGCATTTAATCCATTAGTTATAGAAAAAGACCTTCCTAAGAAAGAAATAACATCCTGTTGTTTTAATATATCTGTAAGATTATTAAAATAAGTTTTAGTTAATTCAATTAATCCTGCTTTATCTATAGTTTGATTATACTTACTTAAATAATCTTGGTATCTAGACAATAATGTATCAAATATTTCATTATTTGCATTATTGGAAAGTAATTTAAATCTAAAATCTCTTAAAGCTGTTTTAAGGTCTCTATAAGAGTTTATACCGTGTAAAACAGCACCGTCAGAAAATTCTTTAAAGGCAAGCATAAAAGGTTGCTTCATGAAAGAATAAATATCTCTATAATCCATACCCATTAATAGCCCAAAACCATAAAATATAGACATTACTGGGTCACAGTTTAATTTTGATAAAGCCAACTCTTTAGCATTATCCGTAGATAATGAAAGTAACTCACTAATCATCTTTACAACGATTTCTGGATCTACAAACTTATCTTTCAATACAGAATATTCGTTAGGAATTATTGTTTCTTCAAGAGATTTTATCCTTGACTTCTGTGTTTTTGTTGGATTAGCTATTGCTTTTAATTCAGCTAATTCTCCTTCTAATACCTTTATCTTTTCTAATTCATTAGCATAATCATTATCATATTGTGTTAATGCAGCTGTTGGATCCGTAATATGTAAAGAAATTGTTTTTAAATTTCCATTTTCATCTATTGTTGGATAACTTAATCTTACATCAACATTAAACCCATCCTTATATTCTGGACTATCTTTAAATGTTTTTAAAGCATAATAAGTTTTTTCAAAAACAGCCATTCTAGCAATGTTATCTTTACCTGCCATATTTGTAGAAGTTAATATTGGGGTAAACATTGGATTAGATAATGTTATTTTAGACAAAGCATCCTCTTCAGCTGTTTTTAAAGGTTCCTTAGATCTATCCATAGATACTGGCTCCAAAGTACTTGTTGAATTTCTAATATCCTTAATAATATGATACATAGAATAAACAATCTTATTCTTAAATCCTTTTATTTGGAAATCAGTGTTGCCAGAACCATATGAAAAATGAGTATTTATTAAATCTTCTATAAATGCATTTATATCACTATTCCCATCTTTAGTAATAGGTTTATTACGATTATCAGTATTTGCATAATAATCAAGAATAGTTTTCATTAAAGTAGCTACTTCCTCACCATTTTCTGAATCAAGAAGTTCAATTACACTATCTATAGAAAATTCCTTTGAACCATATATTTCATATAGTCTATTTGCACTATTAATAACATCTTGATTTTCAACAACTTTATAGGAGGATAAATTCTTTCCTTTAAGATGCATTTTAGGAGTATTTGCTTCTATATCAGCTGATGGAAAAGAAATTAACTTCTCCATTATTTTATCATTCTTAGAGGTAAAATACGGTGTCCATGTATATAACTGTCCTTTTCTTGACATTTCTTTATACATAGTGTATGATTTATCAATATCAAGGTCAGAACCCTGCAAGTAAAGTTGCATTGGACTTACATACATACTTGTGTTTTTATTAGAAGTAAATCCAATTACTTTCATAGCCATTACTGACTGCATATTTTGAGCAGGAATACGTCCAGAAATAATTTTTAAATATTCCCTAAATGCTTCTTTTCTGTTATCAACTATTCTGTCGTGTAGTTCCTTTTTATACTCAGTATTAGAAAAATCTTCCTCAGAAATCCATTCTGTATAAGGACTATTACCAAGTTTTGGAACATTACCTTTAGTTAAGATATAATCATATTCAGCTGTTGCAGAAAGCACTTTGTTTAAAGCATTGGTTATATCTTTAGAATAAGCCACAACTTTATTTTCTATATAAAAAATTCTGTTTGACTTATTAGCTTCTATTATTGGAATACCTGTTTTCGAATCAACATAAAAATAAACACCGTCTATATTTTCTATGTCATAATTCTTTGTTATATTAAAATTTTCATACGTATCTGATTGGTATTCAGCATCTCCAGAATATGTTATTTGTGTTTTTCTATCTGCTGTTAAAGCTAAATAATCTTCCTTATGCTTGATATTCTTAAAAGATAACCCCAATCTTTCAAGATGTTTAGTAACAGCTTGTGGAATAGAATCTCCAATTAAAATATCATAAATAGAACATTCTCTAGTAATACCAAGATTTTCTGCCAATGCATTAGAAATAACTGCTTCAGCAGGATTTTCTTTATAAGAAAGTATCTTAATAGTTTTAATTATTGGAATATCGACTTCATATCCAACAATAGCTTCAACAGATCCCTTATTGTAAATATTTACCATAAGGCTATTTACAAAGTTCACGCAAAAAGCTTTTGCTTGTTCTTTGCTTGCACCAGATTTCTTTAAATTAAGAAGTGTATTTCCAAAATCTGTGTTTACTTCAAATGGATAAATATCCTTTTCATAATTATCCATAATAGTAAATAAATCTTGAACTTCTGGTATATTATAATAAGCTATATTGGAATAAGTATTACCCTCTTCATCTACGCCATTAATTTTTAATCTATTTGGTAACAGATTTTCTTGGTAATGTCTTCTATAGACATATCCTTGTCCAACTTTTTTTTGAGCATTTTGTAATGCTTGGATAGTATCTATAGTAACAACTTTGGTTTCATTATTTATTGTTGCAAAATAAGTTTCACCTAAGCATAACTGATGACTACTTATTGCTGGACTATAATTTCCAGAAATAATAGCCTGCTCTAATTCTTCTTCTGAATCATATCCAAATTTATATTTACTTTCAACAAGTTCTTTTCTAGATATTCTATCAAATTCACCAGTCTCTGGGTTATATAAAGTAAAGTATTTAACTTTATTATATGCTGGATGTAATACGTTAGCATTACCAGGTAATTTTTGTCTAATAGCAATCCTATTTATAAGAGATACTATTCTACTAAAGAATTGATTAAATACATCTGGAGAACTAAAAGGAATTCCCTCTTTAAGAATATCTCTAAAATCTCCTTCTTTATCTACAAAAGCCTTTGCAATTTGCTGTAAATTACCTTCTCTTGCATTTAAATTTAATTGGGTAAATAAACCACTTAATGAGGAAATTAATTTATCATAAGTGTCAGAAGTTAAGTCAATTCCAAATGACTTATATTCAGACATAATAAGTTTAGATAAATCATTATAAAGAATTTGTGCTTGTTCATTTGTTTGAACACCCTGAGAAATTAAGGAAATCATCTGTGTTGGTGAGGATATATCTGCATCGTCAGTTGGATGGTCAAAGTTTCCCTGAATACCAAAGAATGCAGAATCTGTTACAGAATAATTAAATTCTTCATCATCATATTTAGGATCCATAGTATTAGCATTTCCTGCACCAACCTTTAAACCAGATTTATGTCCAGCAATATGGGTCATATTATCCCTAATATTTTCAACTATAGGGGCAGTTTCTTCATCAGAAGCTAAATTCATTAAACAATCAAATAAAGTATTTAAGGAATATTCCCCATAATTTCCTCCCAATGATTCTTTAGAAAAGGCTCCACCAAGAATTTCCCACATTGAAAATAGGGTATTATATTCTGTTATCGGTAAAACAATATCCTGTAATTCAAATACAGATGTTGGATTATTACTGTCTATACCAAGCAATTTTATAATAACTTCTCCATTTTCATTTATACTAATATCACTTAATTGTATATAATCAAAAGAAGTATCAGAATTAGCTAAAGCATCTAAAATTCTATTATAAAAAGAATTGTTAGTAAACTTATTTAAAGATATATAAGGTTTCTTAATACCTTCTTGATTGAAATATTTTCCTAATGTTCTATATAAAAGTAATGTTGTATCTGCATCTAATCTTCTGTTTAACATCTTCTTAAAAGTTCTTAAAGCAGAATCACCATCAATACAAGAATCTCTTAATACACCATTTGTTAAAGGAAAACCAGCACACTTTGCTAGTAAGGGTGTTCCTAATCTTTTATCATATAGTTCACCAAAGATTTTTAAATGTTCCTCATCAACTCTAGATTCTCCAAAGCTATTATTTAAAAATTTAGTGTATAATGGATTCATTAATACAGAACCATCTGTTGCATCATAAGAATCTGTAATACCAGAGTAATTGGTTAAGTTAATATATGTTTCATCTAACACTGCCATATTTAATACTTTACCAACACCCTTTGCTCCATAATAAGTTGGAGTTATAATAGAAGCAGAGAATGGAACAGCACGTTTTGCCATTGTTCCATATAATTCTGATTCATATTTAACAACAGATTTATGAGTGTTCTCACTATCTTTTTTATAAGATAGGGTATTTAAATCAATATCATTTAAGACATCATTTTTAAAATTCCTTTTAGAATATCCAGAAGATATACCCAAGGTAAGATTTAAATAATTTCTCTTTAATAGATCATATGTTAAAGCATATAAATAGTCTTTAATTTCCTCTAACTTTTGTATCTTATTCCTATCCTTTAAATACATATTACTGGTAATAGAATGAAATAGATCTGAGGATAATAACCTATTTAATCTATTCTCATTATTCTCATCTTGATTTACATAGTCATATAATAAAGATTGAAGTAATGTATAAGTACTTATTCCCTGAGGTGTATAATGAATATTTTCTACAAAGTTTGGGTAATAATTTTTACTGTCTAAATCAAATAAACTCTTTGGTAAATGTTGAAGATCCTTCACTAAATTAGCTACGTCCTCAACATTAAGTTGTAAGAATGCTGTAGCTAAAGCAACTTTATCTTGATAAGTTTCTTCACTATTTATAAAATCTTCATAAGCATTTTTAAAAGCATTTATAGGATTTTTCTTACTAGAGCTATAAGTTCCATTCTTTAATTTTGAAATTAAATTTGGATATTTATCTATAATGGTCTTTAGTTCTGTTGAATCTGTATTATTATTGTTAATCTTTGCTATTAAAAAGTTAAATAGATTATAATAATCTTCAAATACTTGCTTTTGTGTTGCTTGTGCTTGAGCAAATACAGAATCAACCATTTCTAATAATAAAGTATTGCTTAACTTTATAAAACCATCTTTATCAGCTTTAGCACCTTCTCCAAAGAAATTATTTAATGCTTCACCTAAATTAATAGTGTCATTATTTAAAACAATATTGCTTAGGTTTATTCCTGTATAATACCAAGAAGTCTTATCTGAAATAGTTAATGGATTAATATATACTGTTCTTTTTGTAACATTGCTCTTATATTCTTTAAACTTGAAAGCATCATCAAACAGATTTCTTTCTAGTTCAGCTCTATCTTCAGAAGAAATTGTTGCTAATTCTACTGTTTCCCCATCTAATATTACAGCTGGAATTTGCATAGAAGATTCAAGAACATCTGTAGCAATACCTTGCCCTAAACCTTTTTCTCTTACAAATAAATTATATTTTCTAATATCCTTTCCAGTATCATCTAATTCTCTAGCCATAACAAGTTGTGGATCAGAAGCCATATTTCTTACACGATTTTTAGCATAAGAAATTTCTCTATCTACACGTATTACAGAAGATACACCATCAAGATTTATAATAGATTGCAATGTTGCAATCAATTTAAGAGCAGGCCAATCAGAAGTAGCTTGTAGATTACCAAAGTTATCAACCGCTCTTCTAAATTTACCTGAATCTTTACTTAAAGCTTGTTGTTTAAAATCTGTTAATTCTTGTTCATGTTCTTGAGATACAGATATATTAGAAGTAAATGCATTTTGAATAGCAACACTTAAAAAAGCTTTTAGCTTATTGGTAACATTGTATCTTCCTGTTTGCTTTGTTTGACTAATAGCATTAAATATAATATCACCACTTGCAAAATAATCAGAGCCATTATTTCTATCAGCTAATCCTTCTAAGGTAAAATCAAATCCACTATATTTATTTAAAATTGCCAATATCCACTTTAAATCATCGCTTATCTCATCTTCAGATATTTCATCTCTACTAGCAATTTCATTTAATTCTCTATAAATGTTTTCAGCAAAACTCTCTAAGTTATAAGATTCAAATAAATATATACCACCTTCTGGATTAAGATAATTAAGAACAGATCCACTATCTACTAAATCTAATATATTTTTAGTGATTCCATTTATAGTTAAGGTATAAGAATCTATATTAAAAGTACCTTTATTAGCTGCTGGTTTTAATTCAACTTCAATATCATCTTTGCTTATAGTACTTAAAGGATCAGTAATATCATCCTTTAACATTGTTGTTTTACTGTTTACAATATCTCTTACATTATAAACCATATTTTCATTAGCCCTATCTTGTAAGGATTGTACTTCTATATTTCCATCAGAAGAAACAGTAATTACACTATAATCTTGGTTCTGTGTAATTATAAGGCTGTGTAAAATGGTATTTGATAAAGTATCTGGTTTAAATAGTTCTTCTATTACATTATTTGGACTTAATTGAACTAAAGCTTCCCTAAAAGAAAATAAAGCTTGTTGTTCCATTTCTGTTAAATTAGATGTTTTTATATGATCTAAATCTAATATTTTAATCATATATTTATCATCTGTTAGTCTATTGCCTTTATTATCTACAATAGGAGTAACTGTTTTAAGTTTATTAAAAGCTCCTATTACTAATTTATAATCTATAGGTAATCCTACATTTGATTTTAAACTACTTAACCAAGTTACGGCAATTGTTCCTAGATATTCAGTACCATCTTCATTTTCATCAGTAAATTGATTATAATGTTTACCAACATCACTATTTATTCTAAGTTTACCTCTCTTTAATTCTTTATTTGGATTTACAGATATTAATGAATTAATTGGTTTTAATTCAGGAGATTTATCCATTGCAAATAAATCTAAATAGCAAATTAAAGACATAGCTCTAATAGCATCTGAAGACAGTGTGCCTAAATAATCTGGATTCTCAATATTTTGTTTTAAAACAGTTATAAAAGATTTTATAGGTTGATCTTTAGGATTATAATTAAAATAAGTACGACACATATTTACAATTTGTGTCATTATGTTATCTTCAAAATTATCCCTGTTTATTTTATCCTCATTTATTAAGGCCTTTAAAATTAAATCTTTATAACTCTGTTTAACTTTCTTTAAAGAAGATAATACATTCATATTATTATCTTTAAATAAAGGAATTAATACCTGATCTAAATCAGAAGAAAGAGTTTTCTCTGCTGATGCTTCTATTTCACCAAATTTATCAGTAAGATAAGAAGCTAAGTTAATAGGACGCTTTTCTTCAATTTCCTCAGGCATATTATCTATAAAAGATTTTACTATTTCTTTTAGGGTAATTTCTGTGTCTTTTGATATACCATACTTCTCTTTATACTTAAATATGAATTTTTTATCATTAGAGAGATTCTTTAAAGAACCCATGAGTTCTGTTTTCAAGGTACTGGTGAAAGTTTTATACCCACCATATGCAGAATTATTTTTAAAAGAATAGTATACGGAATATATATCCGTATTGGAAAATTCTCCTAAGACAACTTTCCTGGTTAAATTCCGTATACTATTACTTATGTTTTGATGTATTTTACAATTATTCATACATTTTATTATAAGCAATTATCATTAATACTTCCATTATTAATAGACACTAAATTACAAATTTTTTCAACATATTCCTTAATTTCTGTTAAGTCTTTTTCAGAAATTCCTGTTTTAGAAGTATTAAACATTTTTGGATTATTTAAATCAAATAGGGTATCATCTCCCTCATCAGATTTAAATGTAAGTAATTGTTTAGAAATATCAGTTTTTAATTTTGATATAACATGATACTCTTCTGGAGAAGAGAAAAATCCTGTATCAGTTTTATTTGTACAAACACCGTCATTAAAGAATAAAACAAAATTTAACTTAGTTAATTTATCATTTAATTTTATGAGATTATCTAAGAAAGAATAGTACTGATATTCAGGTAATTTAATCATATTAGATATATCATTACCTATAAACACAATACCTTCTTGTTTAGTAATATCATCTTCTTCTATAATAAATTTAGATTCTTTTGCAGAATTTTCTATAGCAGAAATTTCTTCCTCTGAATAAATTTTAAACTTAAACTTTTTTTCGCCTAAATCAGTTTTAGGTTCAACCTTTTTCTTTAAGGTATAAATTTTAATAGTACTACCATCCAAATTAATAGAAGTAAGCTCATGATTGCCATCCTTTTCTAATCGTTGTATTAAAGATTCTTGATTTGAAGCGTATCTTTTACCAGGTTCTCTTTGGAAAATAACGATAGAATCAGTAGAATTAAAATAGTCATAAGTTGCATTTACACGAAGCTGTTCAATATTTTCAGATAGCTTAGGATTTTTATTAATTATATCTGTTATAATACCAGACCTAACAGAATCAGTATTAATAACCTTTTTTGCATCAATATTAATATCTGGATGAGATTCTTCTGGTGTAACAATTAATCTTACTATAAATTTTTCCCCATTATCATCTACTCTTCTTGGAGTATCTATAAAACCATCTTGTAAAGGATCGGTTCTTTCGTCAAATACTTTTGATAAATACCTAATGGCATATTTTAAAAGGTTATTTTTATTTTCCTTTTCTGTAAGTATAAGCATTTTCCCATTTTCAATAAGGATTCCTTCATATTCATCTGTGTTTTGTATTTTAGAAACAATTGGCACATTAAAGTCAACTTCATCTTTACGTATAAAATAAAAACTTCCCTTATCAAGCTCAATCCAGTAATATTTATTTTCAATTGCTGAATCTCCTTCTTTTCTTAATTCTAATATTTCTGCAATATTTTCCTCACTTGTAGCATAAATCTTTGCATTTTCTCCAGACACTGTTTTCATATACCCAAATGCCTTAACATTACTTGTAGTTATATCACTAAAATCAGGGAAAATAGATTTGGTAACAATTGGAGGTGTTGGAGGTGTTTGCTGCACATTACTTAATCCTTTCTCATTAAATACCTTGGTATTTAAATAAAACTGCTCACCAACTGGTAATCCAGCTATATATACAGAATTACTTGGAATATCTACTACATAAACTTTAGTTTCATTACCAACTTCTTTTGTGATTTTAGCTTCTTGGAACAATCTAGCAGAATTTGCTTCTGTAGTAACATCAGCAACTTTAAGATAGTCCATAAACATTTCATTAAAGCCTTTAATATCTGACTCTTGTGCTAACTCACTAAATCCAATTCTTGTTGTTAAAACATCTCTTACTGCCATAATATGACAGTAAATTAAAGTTGGTAAATCAATTCTATCAAATAAATCTATATATTGACCTTCATCCTTTAATTGCTTTTCTCTTGTTGTTAATACCTCATCAACAAACTTTTTTGTTGCTTCATTAGTACTTATATGCTTATATATTTCAAACTCCTTATCATCTATAGGTCTAAGAAGTCTAACAAGCATATCTCTAGTTACTCTTTTATGTATAGTATCTTCACCAGTTAATACATTATCATAAATATTTTTAATGAAAGATTCTATTTGACTACTAGTCAAGCATCTTGGTGCTGTAAGGGTTTTAAATGCTTTTTGTAAATCGTCCTTTTTAGTTTTATATGGAAATTTATCAATATATTCTTTTACAGATTTAACTAAAGCAGGTTTATCTATTTCTCTTCTAGATACTAATATTGGTCTTATCCAAGGATAAGCAGGATATTCATTACCATTTTTATCTTTAACAGTTTGGCCATATAATTCATAAATATTATCTTCTGTTACATTAACATCCTTAGAATGATAAGACCTTGGATATTGGAATTTAACAAGGAACTGACGTTCTCTTCCTCTATCAACTCCTTCTATATTTAATTCCTTACATAATCTATCATAAGCTTTTGAACCAGCAGCTTTTTGAGTTACTAAAAAAGTTCCCTTAGTTATTTTAGTGTTTTTTCTAACACCTGTTATTGGGACTTTTTCATCATCCTTAAACTTTTCAAAATAAGGCCTTTGTCCAAAATCTAAGTTAAGATTAGCAGGAAACAGTTCTCTAATAGTCTCTAAAGATTCTATAGGTGTAATAGTTGATTTTTTCAGTGTTGCTTTATCATCAAAGACAGTATTCCAGAATTTAAACCTATTTGGAGCTTCTTTGTTTGGACTTAAATTATCTTGTGTACTTATGTAATTAAACTTACCTAATGATATAGAACAAGTTTTTAAAACTTTATTATTTTCATCTGTTACATCAAATGAAATCATTAGAGTATTTACATAATCATTTATGGTTTTATTACTTTCTAAGAAAAGATTATACTTAGGATTCTGTCCAGATTGGATTGTTAACCTAACATTCTTAATATGCTTAGTAATATTGCCAAAATAATTTATAAATGCCTCATCTAAATCTGTTATATCATTAGCAGGATTAATAATATGATAAAAGAAATCTATAAATTTAGATCTTTCAGCTATAAAATCAAAACCTTCTGTATTATTAGAACCATAAGTACGCAAAAGTTTTTCCAAAGATATTTTGCTTGTATTTGGAAATTTGCCAAATAAATAACATAAAGCAACTATGTCTCTTAAATCTGTTGAATTATTTGCGGTTTCTTTAATATTATATTTACCATTAGTAGTACTTCTTGGTAATCCCAAAGCTACAGCAGAAGTATGTATTTGATATAAATCAGCTACATCAACATTATCTTTTTGTGCTATTCTAGATAACTCTTCCTTTCTTGGAGTTTTTTCTGTAAGATTGCCAAAAGAATCCTGAATAGAATCTTCTCCAGATTTACCACTACCTAAAGTAGTTTCTGTACTAATTGTTTGTCCAACACCTGTCTTTGGTGTTGTATCAACAAATCCATTATCTATATCTTCATTGGTTGGTTTGGATTCATCTATTGGGTTTTTAGGTGGATTTTTACCACTTGGTTTACCACCATCACCTTGATTACTCCCATCTTCTGATTCACCGTCACCTTTTTGTTGAGTATCATCCTCTAACTCTATAGAAGATAATAACTCAAATTGATTTAAGAAGTTTTCTTTAGCTACTTCGGGTAAGTTTTTAAATAAATCAAATACAGAATCTTTATCTACTAATTCTTCTTTTATAGGTTGTGATTCAGGAGTAATTATGAAAGTTCCCTTTCTACTTCTAGAAGCTAACATATTTATCACTCTTAAATTACCTAAATTATTATATACAGCAAAATCTGGATTTAGGTTTAAGTCAACAAAACTAAATACATAGGTAAACTCAGAACCCTGAATATCTTTTTGAGATATTAAAGTTATTTTACTTTCGGGTATTCCACTGTTTACTAATTTAGATTTAAAATCTTCAGCAGAAAGTTTTGCTTCATCTGAATCATAAGAAACAGCATAAGTAAACTCATCTTTACCATTTAGTTTTAAAATTTTAGGCAGTTCCTTATCTAATATTTCAGAGTTAAGTCTACTTTCTAAAATTAATTTATCTCCTTGAACTGTTGTTTCATTAAAAGCTAATGAAAAATCTAATGGAATAGTCTTATCAACTACAGTGGTTATTTCATCTACATCAGCATCATTAAGAACATGTTCTGTTTGTTCAATTATTGTGTTTATTCTATTTTGGTTTGTCCTTTTAACTTTAGAACCACTTCTAAAATTAGAACTAATTCTTGTTCCTATATTTAAAGGATTACCAATAGCTTGATTTATTACATAACTAGAATCATTTCCTGGTTGATGTGTGTCTCCAAATAATAATAGACTTTTACCAGTTAGTTTAGCATAATGATTTAATATTACTAATTGAGATTGACTTAAATAAGTTGCTTCATCAATAATAATAACATCAACATTATTTAAAGGATCTTCTTTACCAAATAATTCTTTAAAAGAATCCTTTGTAGAGGTTATTTCATAAAAAGCAGATGCAACTCCTGTTTTCTCTTCACTTCCTTCTGCTACATCTTGATAATGAATTACCTTTCCATTATACTTATAAGTAATATCTCCATCAACTATTTCACCAGACTTAGCTTGTGCTTCTTTAGCAGAACCAGATACTGTGGGTGTCTGATAAAGATTAAATATTTCTTGTAAAGTATCTGTGTTACAATTAATTCTATCAGAATTAGGAAGTTCTTTTAAAGAATCTCCAGCTCTCTTTACATGAGAAGGTATAACTCCAAGAACAGCTACAGATCTATCTGGATTATGATCTAGGTAATATTTTACAGATGTTTTCATCATAGCTGTTGTTTTACCAGCTCCTGGACCAGTATTTATAATTCTTATAGTATCAAGTACTGGTGAACTACTTAAATCACTTGACCAGTTTTGACTATGAATATATCTTATATATTCACCCCATAACTCTGGATTTATTAAGAATCCAATATTACCTTTAATAGATTCAATTTGTTCTGTTGTTGGATAAACATTATCAAAAGATTTTACACTTTCATAAATATCTTTTATATCTTCATCAGTAGTACTAACTATAGTAAGTAATATCTGAATTTTATCGTGAGCAGTGCTTTCTTTGAAGAATGGACTTATACTATTTGATATACCTCTAGAAAGCTCTTGTCTAGTTTTACCTTGTAAAGAATCATTATTGGATAAATTATCTATAAGATCTTTAATAATTTCCTCGTTAGAAGTAAAAGTAGAATAGTAATTCCTTATCTTATTAGATAAAGTTTCAAATAAAGTAAAAGCTTTATTCTGTAGATCTTGATTATCATAATCATTATCAATAACTATTTTAGCTATTGTATCATAGTCTTCTGAATATTCAGTTAAATCAATACCAAGATCTTGACAATAACGGTACAAATCTTTAGCATAAGTAGAATATACAGCTAATCTTGTTTTTGGAACAAAGTTTATAATATTATTTTTATTGTATTCAGAAAGATTATACGCAGTTTGATATTTAGCTTGTATATTACTTAAATAATCAAGTAATAAATATCCTTGTTGGTCTGTAATAACTCCTAAATCAGTACCCTTAAAATCAGAAGAAAGATTATTATTAAGAGTATTTAAATCAGAGTTAAACCCAAAATCATATCCTCCAGTAGTTGGATTATTTATAGCTGCCCAAACAACCTGTTTAAATCTATCTATTAGTCTTAATGTAGATAATATTTTATCAGACATTTCTCCGGGAAGTATATACTCTTTTAAAGAATCTACTTCGGTAAACAACTTTCTTATAAAATCTGCTGATAAATCATATTCATCAAGTAATTTCTTAGGTACTTTAGATAGAAAAGTTTGTAATAATTCTCCTTCAGAAGTTGCTTCCATAGTGTTTATCTCAGTAAACATATCAGATAATTCCTTCTTTTGGTCATTATCTAAAGTTTCATCAATAAACAATTTAGACAATTCTTCTACCACTTCTGGTTTTATTTGTGAAGTATCACCAACAAAAGTATTTATAGCTGCTGCATTAGCATTTTGGGTTAAAATGAAATTATTTCTATTAAGTAATTCATTAATAAAAGATATTAAATAGCCATCACTTTTAGCCATATTATCTATCATTGTATGAATTCTTTCAGTAGATAATGCTAGAATATCTTCATGATAATAGCCCTTTAAATCCCTATTAAATTTTTCTGAATCACTTAATAATTTTTCTAAATTAAAACCATTTTTAATATCAAAATCTAATCTATAATCTGAATCTAGAATCTCTAATAAAGTTTTTTTATCAGTTAATGAAAAACTATTCCTAGTAACACCAGATTTCTTATATTTTTCCTCTGGTTTTCCGTCATCTTCAGGAATTAAATCATTATACCATGCTGTGATAATAGGTAATGCAAAGAAAGGATTGCTTATTATTGCAGATTTTAAAGAAGCTAATCCTTCTGGACTTTTTAATATTTTTTCTGATACTAAAGAATATATAGAAGCTGTATCTTTAATGCTACTATCTTTTATAGAGTCATTTATAAAAGAAGAAATTGTTGGTATTAATTCTTTAGAAATAAAAGGACTAAAAATATTGTTTATATTATGTATTACTTCTTCATTAGAAGCTTTAGTAATATTCTCATCCTTTAAGAATTTTTTAAATTCTTGTAAAGCTTGTAATAAGTTATAGTCTTGTCCTTTATTTAATCCAAATATGCTGTCTAACTTATCCTTATTCTTTAAATATAAATCAGAATTAACAAAACTAAGTAAACCAACAATAGCTCTTACATCATTTTCAGTAATAGTATCACTTTTAAATTCACCGCTATTTATTTTTTGTACAGGAATAAGCTCATCTATACTGGATAAATTACGTTCATAAGCACTTTGTAAAGTAACACTTGGACGTTGTATTGTATCAAACCATTCAAATATATTATCTAATGTAGATACAATATTTTTTGGTAACGTCTTTATTCTGCCATTTTTATAAGCATCATAAACTTTCTTTACAAAGTTTGTTTTTACTTGTAATGTTCCTTTAGAATCTCCTTTATTTGTTAATAAGGTAAATACATCATCAAAAGAAAGTTTCTTACGTAATTCTTCTGCTTCTTTTTCAGAGAAAATTCCAGCAGTTTGGCTTTCTTTAATCATATCCTTAATTGATTCTGAAATAAATTCTTCCGAATCCTTTAAGTTTTGAGTAGCTTCTGCATTAAGAATTTCTTTAAATGTTGGTGATAATGCTTCGTTTAACTGCATAAATTTCTTATGCTGCATTCTTAAAACATCTGTACCACCATTTTTAAGATATTCGTCAAACTTATCTTGTACATACTTTGTATCTCTTTCATTTAAATCTTCTACAGAAACACCATACTTAAATAAAGCAAATTCATCTACATTTACAGGGGTATCTAAACTTCTTAAACTTGGTTTTAAACTATATAAAATTAAAGAAGCATACTCTCTAGCTTTAGAACCTTCTTCTAACCAGTCGGTTCTCTTTTTACGTAATTCTTCTAATTCTTTTTGTAAAAACTGCCTCTTAACATTTATATCTTCTATTTCTTTTTCGGAAGCATTACGCTTCTGCATATCAGTAAGAGGTTCAAGTTTATTTAAATCTAATCTTGTTTGAACAATTGCTGTTGTTAAATTATTATAATCCCTTAATAATTGAGTAAATACAGGAGAAGAAGAACTTAAAGAATATATTCTTCCAAAATTGATTTCCTTTTCAAGTATTTTCTGGACAACATCCTTATTTGTAAAGTCTAAATCCTCTTCACCAAGAATCTTAGAAGTAAGTTCTATTTGGTTTACTAAAGCATCTGCAATAGTATCATTTTGAGATTTAAGCTTATCATTAGCAGCTTTAAAAACATAGTTAGAATCAGTGCTTAATTCATCATCTATTTCCATAGATAATATATTACTACCAAAACCTCCCATATTTCCTGAATGATCCTTTGTATTTTGTATATTTCTAACTTCTTTTATAAGTTCATCTTTTTGACCATTACGTATAGCTGTTATAAGGTTTTGATCTGCATTTCCATTTCCTTTATATAGTTTACCTATGTTTTGTACTTTAGTAATACCACCAACAGCACCACCAATAGCACCACCTAAAGCATTCATGACATACTCTTGAATAAAGGTACCATTCCTCCAAGAAGCCATATTTTTAGCTTCACCATCTGTATTGGTTTTAAACACATCATTTATGAAAGAAAATCCATCATAAATCATATCTTGTGCTAATTGCTCAGTATCTTCTTCTAAAGCTTCAGCTCCTATATTAGAAAAGAATGTTTTAGCACCTTTAATATATTTAGGTTCAGATTCTTGAATTGCTTGATCTATAGATTTTACCTTACCCTTAGTAAGTTTATCTATAAACTTATTATACCACTTTTTATTAGCTTCATAAGCAACTTTAGATTCTTTTAAGAATTGCTTTTGAAAACCATTTATAATACCAGGTGTTGGATTCTTAGAAGCTTTCATACCAGCTTCTAATATCTTAGTATCTCTTAAAACATCTTGAATAGTCTTTCTGGTTGCTATTGTATTTATTTCCTTATTTGGGAATATCCATTCAGAATAAGGTAATTCTAGGATAGATCTATACATAGCTGTAGAAGTTAATCCTATTAATCCAGCCATTCTTGGATCCCATCCTGCTTCTCTTGCATCCCAGTAAGAATTAGAAGCAGACATTAAAGCCATATAAGCTTTAGACATTTGCTCTCCAGTTTTACTATAAATGCCCTTAAAGGATTCCGCTTTAGCAGCCATTTCAACTGCATTTCGTAATTCATCTTTAGAGATATTATAAAGCTTTCCATCAAGTTTAATCATCTTAACAGGTATTTCAACAGACTTACCTGCATTATCAACTTTATGAATTACTTCTGTAACTTCCTCTAATTTATCTTCATACTTCTTAAAAGCAGACTCTGCTTGTTTTGCAAACTTAGCCTCTGCTTTTCCTTGAAAAGCTTTAAAAATAGTGTTTTGTCCCTTTAACTGAACAACAACATCTCCAGCAAGACTAAACAAGTTTTCCCATGTAATCATATTCTCCTGGGAATACTGAGAAACACCTGTTTCATTAGTTTTCTTGGTTAATCCTTCCCAGAAATTTAACCACTCAGGTTCTTTATTATTAGTAAGAACACCATATCCAATACCTATAGCAGAAGGTATTAAATCTATTATATCTTTAGCAACTACTCCAACATTAACATATGGAATAAAATATGGAACAGCATGAGCCACAGATTTCATGAAAGATCCAAATACTGTCTTTTTAATATCATCACTATCAAAGAAATCAAATTCATTTGCTAAGGTATCTTCTTTAGTTAAAATATTACCAACACCTAAAACTTGTTTTCCAGAAAGATTTCTTCCTCTTTGAAATTCATAATAGGGTTTATTATCAGAATCTAATTTATATTCACCCTTAGCATGCTTTACTTCATTTCCGTATACATCTATGTGTGTGCCATCTTCATCCCAAGTTGCTAAAAATAAGTTATCCTTAAAAAGATACTTTAATCCTAAATCCTCTGGCGTTTCTTCTATAAACTTTCCTGTTTCAGGATCATAAATCTTTCTATGTTGTGCTATCTCAGAAACAGTTTTAGTGGGATCAGATACTTTATTTATAGCCTCAATACCAATATCTTGTTCAAATGTATTATAGGATGGCAATACATAAGTACTAAACGGATTTACTACTATCTTAGGTTTCTCTGGATTTTTATAAGCTCTAGAATCTAAATAAGAATATACTTCAGGATAAGCTTCTTCTGGATTTACTAACTTATTATATTCAAATAAAGCAGTATTATAAGCTTTGTTAAAAGCTACTTCATCAAATTTTCCATTATCTGTTTGAAATCTTTCTTGAATTGATTTTTTAGATTTATATTCTTCTGGAGTTAATAACTGTGTATTAACCCCAGAGAATCCTTGTTCAGTATAATCCAATGTTGTTGCTTCTGGATTATCTTGATTTAACAGAAAAAAGTCAAACTCTTTTACGTTATTATTTTCCATTTAATAATATTTATTCATCGTTTAAATCACTTGATTTGCCACCTATAATTTGAATACGTCTATCTGGATGAGCAGCTTCTTGCTCTTTTCTCATCATTCTACTACGTTCCAAATCCTGTTGTGTTTGCGTAGGTACTTGTGGAATATCTGCATTAAAGAAATATGGGGTTCTGTTTTGTATGTCGTTTTCATCAACTGGTATATACACAACAGTAGATATAATCTTATCGTATACTTCTCCATCTTTCTCAGTATATCCTAATTCCCTAGCAAAACGTTTTCTAGAATCTTTAGTTGTATATTCCTTAGATTCATGACCAAAATAATCAATATCATTACTTAATGTTTTCTTACTATCACTCTTCCAGAACCCACCAGTATTTACACCAACATTAATATTTGCTACTAAGAATTTCTTCATTGCTGTGTTAGCATAAGTAAAGTGCATAGTATTTTCATCAAATACTAAATAAGGATATTTCTTTAAGACATTTTCTACATATCTGTCACCTTCTGGTTTAAGTCTTATAATACCATTTTGGTCATAATATTGATATTTCTTCTTGTTTTTCTCGAAATGCTTTACTACTTCAGTTGTAGGTTTAATCTTATTCCAATCAACCTTACCATTAGCATTTACAGGTAAATTAACTAAAGCATATTCATCAGATGCGAATTGTACATCTGAATCAATATCCTTAATGTCAATTGTTGTTGGTTCATCTGCTTTACCAGAGAAAACAAATCCTTCTGTCATCTTAGCAAAAGAAGATATATGAGAATTTTGTACAACATCATTCCAAGTTCTACCAGAAGTTCTTGTCATATCTCTCTTAAAGAATCCTTCAGTATTAATACCTGTAGCAAATATCTTAACATCATCTTTACCAATAGAAATTTCAATTGGCTTTTTATCAGCAGTAAGTTCTAACATAACAGGATTAGCATTAGTAAATTTCTCCTTAGATGTTGAACCACTAGCACCATTTGTCTTTTCTGATTGCTTTATAGTACTAAACTTAACAGAATTTTCTGTTACATCCATACCAGAAAGAATTGATAATAAAATAGAAGAAGAGCCATTGCTTGGATCCATACCAACTGAAGCAGCTTTTAATTGTAGATAATTTCTATAATTCTGAGGCATTAATGCAACAACACTTTGCATAATATCAGATAGTTGTTTAGCCTTTGAAGAATATTTTCTATCAACGTTATACATAGACATTTTAGGATTATTTGGATCTAAAAGCTGTATAGTTTCTTGAATAACTTCCTTATCTTGTAATAGAGAGGTTATAGAAGAAATATTTTGAATATTTAACTTATCATCTCTAAGGATAGCCATATCTCCGTCTCTTTCATAAGTTTGTTTACCTGTCTTGTCAAGGTAACCAAAAAGCCATGTTCTAAGTTTATCTGGAGAAACATTAGAATCAAGTGTATCAAATAAATTATATTCAAAAGCTAAACTATCTTTTCTAGCCCTAAGTTGCATTAACTCACTATTTGTAAGCAGCCTAAACTTTCCATTGTTTTTACTAATATCAGTAGGAGATACTAAAGTAATAGATCCATCTTGCATTTGTGCTACTCCATGGCCTGATGTAGTAATTGCTATCTCACCAAAAGAATTGTTTTCTTCCATTGATTTAGAAATACTTAGCCATTTTTCTTTGTTATGTATTGTCTTATTTACTAAGCTAAGCATATTTATATAAGAATTATTCATATCAACAGGATTTAATGATGTGCTTACTGTATATGCATTAAGAATACTGTTTAAATATTTTAATGTTGCATCTACATCATTAGGTAATCCTTCTGAAACAAATTTCTTTAATAATTCTTTTGGTAATAAATCTTCAGCTTTTGGTGCTTGTTGTTTTTTAGATTCATCTTCCATACCTGGATATGGCATATAACTATCCTCTCCAGCAGTTGGTAACATTGGGGTAGGTGTCCAATCAGGCATTTGAGTAGCAGTACCCCCATATTGATATAGTTTCATATATTATTTATTTAATGCTTTAGAATATATTGAAGCAATAAAGGCAGCCATATCTCTATCTTTCCTATAATTTAACATAGATTCATGTCTAATACTTCTATTATATTCTTTTATAAAATCATTATACTCTTTTCGTTTTTCTCTATTTTTACGTTCTTCTAAAGAGGTTAATTCTTTCCAACGTCTTTCAGAATATGTTCTTCCACCATTAGAAAGATATTCTACAATTTTACCTCCTCTATTAAAGTTAAATAAATCATAAATATGGGTTCTATTTTTCCATTGTGTATAAAATGATTCATTAACCTTATTTTTAATTGTTCTTATATCAGATTGATATTGAGAACTCATTTGAGCAGTTGAAGAAGCTGTACCATCTGTTTTAACACCATTTAAATAATTGGCATCAGTAAGTAATTCTTCAAATGTGTTATATTGTTTATTACCTTCTTCAGAATTCCAAGCATTAAGCATAGCTTGTTTAGCAGGTTCATCATATAAAGAATCAACAGCATTTTTAATTGCAAGACTTTTATCAATTTCAAAATTTTCTCTATCTCGCATATCTCCCTTTGTTGCCCAAGTTCTAAGATATTTATCTATATTAGTAAATATCTTATTTCTTCGTTGATTCCTAAATTGATTTCTTCCAAGAGTAACACTATCTGCTATTTGAGAATTTATATTAGCAGTCTCTACAGCATTTCTATTATTGGAATTTTCAGTAGCCATTACTTTATCTCGTTGCTGTAATAGTAAATTCTCTCTTTGAGCATCTACAGTCTGTTGTGCTTTAGCATTACTATCAGAAATTTGTGTCATCCTAGATAAATAATCTTCAGGATTTGACCTTAACATCTGTGTAGAAACATCCCTAAATTCAGAAGCCCTTTTATTATCAGCAACCTGTAAAGCATAGTTATCTGTAACTATAGCATTATTTCTTATAGGATCCTTCGGAGTTAAATTAGGGGGTTGTTCTAAATCATTAATAGTCTTTAACCCTAATCCAAGAGTAGTTAAATCAACTTTAGGAGATCTTTCAGTATATTTTTTACCATTAATATTAGTGTTATTTAATGGATTTTCTGCTACAGTTCCTGCATTTAACTGGGTGTTATCGTTAATTATAGTAGGATCATTATTAGATGTATTAGCGTCATTATTTTCTGGACCTAGAGGAGTTATTCCTTTGATATTTCCAACATTAACAGATGATTGTTGTTCTAATGTTGAAGGAGCTATTGGTTTTAATGTATTAGGATCTTTTAACCATCTAAGTTTATTTACACCTAACTCTTCATCACCATAAATCTCTAAGTTTAATGAACGTAATTTAGAGTTTAATCCGTCAAATACTTCTTTAGGAATACTATTTACTTTTCCTATAATAGTTCTTAATTCAGTTTTTTCTCCCCATAAACCATCATCTGTTGTACTTGCTCTATTATCTCCAGTATTACCTCTATGTTTAATTATACCTTGTTCCTGAGCTGTATGCAATGGATTATTTATAAGTTCATCTAACCAAGGTGTTCTATGAATCACCTGTTGATAATCTTTAGTATTTGAAGAAAATTGTACCTTACTTTTATCTTGTAAAGCTTGATAATTTTTACTTTCTCCAGAATATATGTCCTGTAAATTATTTATTGTAAAAACAAGATCCTTTAATTCCTCTGGAGAAGCAGAATTAAGCTTATTATATAATTTAGGTAAAGAAACACTTCCTAAAATTGAATACCAGTTATTACCTGAAGTAACATTAGTGTTGCTATATAATCTACCACCCATTTGCTTTTTTTCAACAGTACCTTTATTTTGATTTTCGTAAGCATATAGTGGAACATCAAATTTTGCTTCCTTAGGATTTGTAGGAATTATAGTAATGTTTAGTGTTCCATCTTTATTAGTTGTTAAAGATAATTTAGGATTAAACCATTGTAAATAATTACCAGTAGTTTTATCAGCATAGGTATAAAAATATCCTTTATTAGATGGTACTACAGTAAATGAATTATTTTTACCAACACCAGTTAAATTTAATGATTTATATATATCAATAGGTCCAATATAATTAAATGGATTAATTATCTTTTTTCCTTGTAAATCATATAGGTTGTTAGATAACTGATTAAAAATATATTTATCTACTTCATCTTTAGGTTCATTAAAAGAATCCCCAAGTAATCCATTTAATAGATTTTTATGGGCTGGATAAAACATCGGCTTAATATTATTTTCTTTATCTCTACCAATATGTAAAGTAGGAATAATACTTAATTTATAAACATCAGATAAAGTAATATTATCTAAGTCATTGTTTAATATTTTATCTATAATATTAATTCTTTCTTTATCTATATTAGCTGTACTCTTAAATATTTCTACTTTATAATTAGACAGTTCTTGCAGATATTCATTCCATTTAGATTCATCTTCTCCAAGCAAATCCTGCATAGTTATTCTATAACCATAGTTATTAGAATAATCCGCAGCAAGTTTTTCTTCTTCACTATTATTTTGTTCAGTTGGTTCTACTAAAGCATTATTTTTTTCTGTAGTATCTGTAGAAACATTTGTCTTATCCTCATTAATAACAGTAGTGTTTTCTTCTGTTGGTATATTTATATTAGAAGAAGTGTTTGCTGTATTAGAAGAAGTATCAATAACTGGCTTTTTATGTGCTGGAATATTAAACCAATCCTTTAAAGCACTTCTATTAAATAATTTTAATTCTTCTTCAGTAAGCTTATTATCTATAAGAGCGTTATGAATATTATTTATATAGTTTTTAAAATCTCCCCAATCTGTAAATTCAGAAGGAACATTTGATTTACTTTGGAGTTGTGAAAATAAATTATCATCATTTACCACAGAATAATATTGATTTATATATTCTTGTAATTGAGGAATTACTGCATTTAATCTACCAGTATTAGAAACAATAACACCAGATTCGTTTACATCACCATAATCTTTAGCAAAATCTACATCATTAGTAGAATTATTTCCATAAAGTCTTTTTAAAATAAAGGTATCTGGTTTAAATTCAAGATTACTTTTATCTTCTTGCTTTTCAGTATATGGAGTTGATTTATTTAAGTAATTATCAAGTATAGATAAAGCAATTATTTTAGAATCGTTTTCATTATAATTTCTGTTTTTATCTAATGCTTTATCCTTACTTCTAAACTTATCTATATAATTACTGTATTGTTCATCAACAGTATAATATCCAGAATCAGACTTACTTATTTTGCCATTTAAAAATCCGTCAAGATAAAGTTGAGCATAATTTTTTATAGATTGCCTATCTTCAGGAGTAAACTCTCCATATCCTTTATATCTAGTTAAATAATAATCAAAACTATTATTTAACGAATTTTTTACACTATTATAATCAAACTGGTTATTACCATAATTTACTAAAGTTAAATTTTCCTTTTTATCAGAATTTAAAGCATCAGTAAGAGTTATAGTATCACCAGCCTTTAAAAATTTTACTTTACGCATAAATATATAATAAAAAAGGAGCAACAATCTGTTACGATAGTTGCTCCTCGAATTTTACTTGCGTCTAACCAGTCTACCACCACGGCGATAAACAGGCTCGCCTTGCTCTTCCTGAGGAGCTTGCTCAGGGACTTGCTCTGTAGCACCTCCCTCATTCTGTTGCATTGCTTCCTGAATAAGTTGAAGTAATGCCTCACAAACTTGCAAAGCCATATTACCATCATTCTGCTGAACTGCCTGTGCAGCCATCTCAGCTATTTGTGCCAAAGGATCCTGGGATCCTGCTGTAGTGGGAGCCATCTGGCCACCCTCTTGAAAACGTCTGATTTTCATATATAAAAAATAATTTAGATTGTTAATAATTAATTATTAATCAGCTTTAAATATACAAAATAAGTTGATTATTTAAAAATAGTTTTTCCTATTTCTGCTAATTTATTTGTAAGCTGTTTGGATTTATTTATACCATATTTGATTGGTTGATCTCCAAGTAAAGATCCAACTCCAAATCCTGCTGCTTGTGAAGCAGCTATAGCACCCTCTGATATATTACTATGCTTATCTCTTTCTTCTTGAATAGGACTTTCTTTTAAATAAGCTGGTTCATATGCTAAATTTCCAATTGTACCTTGAACTGCTCCATACATATGCTCTCTTGCTAATCCACCATAATTTGGCATTCTAACAGCATATTGTAATGTTGGTTTAATACCTTGCTTTAAAGCAGAACCAAATCCTTTTTTTGCTCCAGCTTTTAAAACAGAAGCACCAAACCAGTTACTTAGATCTGATCCTTCTACCAAAGCACCATCAAGCATTCTCCAACCAAGACCTTTTTGCCTTGTGGAATCGTCTAAGAATTGATTAGCATAATTCATTTTTTCATAAGAATCTTCTTGTAACATATTTCTATGAGCTTTATCTGGATTAAAAAGAATTTTTGCATGTTCCCATCCAGGTCCCCAACCAGCAGGTTCTTTAAACACTCTATTTTGATTTAAATCAGTACCATTTACTTTTCTTACAAGATTTTCTGCTCCATAAGTTAAATGTTGTAATGCAGGTAAAACAGTTAATTTACCAAGTGTTTCAATACCTTCAAAACCATTTAATAAAGCCAATAATGCAGATGATCCAACAGTTAGGTAATCATTAGGTAAAGCTTTTCCAGAAGTAACTTTATTAAAAGCATTTATTCTATTTTTAGCTTCTTTATCTTCACCACTTATAGCATTATAATCTCCACTGTAATTACTGAATAATTTACCGTCATATCCTTTAACTCTGGCACCTTTATAATTAAGAAATTCTCTTAATAATTCATGCTGTATTTCAGGAGTATATTCTTTACCATTAATTAAAGAATCCCAAAATTTAGGGAATTGTGCCTTAACATGACTTATAAAACCCTTTTCTTTATCAGAAACAGCATTAGGTGATTTAGAAGCTATTCTATATATTTCTTCAGAAAGATTTCTTTGGAAATTATTATAATCAGATTCTGTAAATGCTTTTGAATTTAAATTATAATACTTACTATTAAAAGAAGTTTCTGTAGTAGGATTCCAAGGTTCATGAATATTTCTTAAATATTCAATTGTCTCAAAATAAGGTTGTTTATTAGAAGTTTTAGGAATAGTTACATTTCCAGAAAAAGAACCTATAGAGTTTTTAAGATTTTCTTGTCTTTGCTTTTGAAAAGTTTCTTTAGCTTCTTGTTCTTTTTTACTTCTATCAGCATAATCTTTTTCAGATTCAAATAAACCACGAAATGGAGATCCTAATTGATATTTATATATGTTATTGGTTGACATATTCTGGTTCTCTACTATCCTGGTTATTTAAAACTTTAAACAAGTATCTTGCTAAAGTTCTATAAGAAGAATCAGAATTTGTTTTCTTAGCTTTCTTAGATTTCTTTATAAGAATTTTAGTTTCTCTTCTTGAAACAATTCTTTCTCCTCCTTTTAACTTATATTGAACTTTTCCTTTGGAATCTAATATCTCCATTTCTGGATTAGTATCATTATCTTCTTCTAAAAGTAATGAATCGTCTTCTGTAACACCAGAATCTTGATTTACTTCTAAAACATAAGATACTTCATATTCAATGTATGGATCTTCGTTATGTGGTTCTCCTTTAGCTATAGAAATAACATCACCATCTTCATCTATAAAAATAATATCTAATGGTATACTTGTATCCTTCATAGTAAAAGATACTTCTTCTTGTTCTTCATCAAATAAAAATAACATACCCTGATTCTTAGGTAAAGATTTTCTATCACTTAATCCAATTCTGCGCTTTTCCTCAGTATCTGCTATTTCAACTTCAAATGTTTTATTTCCTATTTTAATCTTTTCCATTATTTTATAGATTTAATTAATCCAACCTTATCTGTTGTATTTTTAAGAATTTCATCACAAAGAAATTTACCACACTCTAATTCTATAGCTCTTGTGGATTTATTGTTACTCTTAGCTTCATTATATTTACTTAAATATTCTTCAAGTTTATTTGTGGTATCTAAATTAAATATAATCTCAGAATGTTCTATTTCCGCATGTTGAGTAATACTACCATCATCATTTCTAGTAATTACAGGAATTCCTTTATTGGTAATAGAATCTTTTAAAGATTCATCTGCTTTATCAAGGTTGTTCTTTCTTGCATGTAAAGCACCAGCTGGAATTATATTACCCCCTTTCTTATATGAAGTAGTTGTATTAAATCCTTTATAATATTTCTTATAATTTTTAGTATATAATTCTGCCTCTTCTGGAGACATTTCTATAACATTTCCATTTTTTAAAGCAGATTTAAAAGCGTCTTTCCAATTAGGAAAATATGTTAAGTTATTATCTACATTTTGAATTTGTGGATAAACATAAGTTTTACCATCTGCTTCTGCATATCCTAATAAATGACTTCCTTTTTGTCCATTTGGTAAATCAATTGTTTGAATTGTTGGAGATAATAATCTTTTTACAAAAGGAATATTTAAATTGGAATTTACATAATCAACTAATTCATCAATAGACCTATTTACTTTTCCTCCTTTTTGACAACTTTTTCGTTTAGTAGTTGATTTCTTATGCACATGATTATATAATTTAGCACCACATTTTGCTCTTACAGCATTTGGACCAACCATCATAGCAGATAAACCATTACGTTTTCCTGCTAATCTATTTGATACTAATTGTATAGAATTATTAGCAGCTTCAGCAACATCCTTATTATGGTCTAGAATATTTTCTGCTAAATTCATTCTTCTATTCTGCTCATTAATTATAGCATTAGCCTTACCAGTTCCAAATAAGAAAGTTCCATTAGAGTTATTTTGTGCTTTTTCAAAATCTTCAGTTTTTCTAAGATTAGCATAAGAACTTGATTTAGCGACTGTTTGAGAATCTTCTAATTCATTAGTTGTTCTTCCTAACCAACCAAATCCAGGTATAAAAGATCCTATAGCATTACCAACATCTGTCAGTCCACCCAATCCTTTAGAAGAATCCATAAAACCTCCAGTTTTATCTATAAATTTAAGAGCAGATCCTACTCCCATAGCTATAGGGTTTCCACTGGATAAAGCTAAATCTGTTAATCCATTTCTAATATGTTTAGTTGTGTAATCTACAGAATTTATATCTCTATCTTGATCTGCTGTTCTATCTAATATTCCGCCAACAACTGATCCCCAACCTGTCTTTAAAGAATTCCCTAAAGAATTTCCAATTGTTTTAAAATCTGGCAAATTATTTACAGGACTAAAGATAGATTCACCTATAGTAGAAGCTGTAAAAGTTGGTGTGGAATTATCTTTATTTTTCAAAACATCCAATAGAAACTTTGAATGATTTGCAAAATTGTTTATATTATTTAATGTTGTCTGTGTAGAATTATTAGCCGGAGGTACTAAAGGATTAGTACTTATACCTAATCCTTGTAGTACCGTTGGCTTTAATAGTGCTTCAATACTCATCTTATTGTGTTATATATTGATGTTATTGCATTTAATATGGTAAGTTTCTTTCCAGAATATCTAATTCTAATCTTTATATATTTATCTGAAATTCTAGCAGATTTAATATAACTCCATACATTATAGAATTTTTTATTAATTAAATTATCTACATCTCCAATACCAGGATAATCAGTATATAATTCATCTGCTAAATCCATTAAATAAATATTAGATCCTAAAGAATATCCTTCAATAGGTAAGGAAATATCTAAAATTTCTTGAACAAAACCAGATTTTGGTAAGATAATTGGAGGTATATTTTTTCTAGGCTTATTTAATAATTTCCAATCAGAACTATCTTCATTCTTTTGTGTAATATACATAGGCCTAACTTCAACATAAAAAGCACCATTTTTATAATGTGTATTACCTCTTAATCTTCCAGTTTCATTTTTCCTATCATTTTTAGAAGCATCTTTACCATCAATAGAAATGCATTTTTGATTTATTGTAATATAATATTCTTTTAGGATATTATTAAATCCAATTTCTCCACCAGTTCTATTACCATAATCATATCCATAACCCAATTTATTATAATAAGTGTCATATAATTCATCTAAAGAATCTTGTCTTTCATATTCTTTTAATAAATATGTGGACTTAATAAGTTGATTTGTTGGGTGCATCCTAAAGTTTTTATCATAACTTATATCATAACCATTTCTTTGCAATAAAGCTTTAGTAGCTTCTTGTCTAAAGTATATGTTTGGTTTATCCTGTGACCAATCATAATGATCTCCAACAACAGTAAAGTGAAAAGATTCTGGTTCAGAATTATTACTTAAAATAACTAAATTAGAAATAGCTTTTAGAACAGAAATATCTTTATTTAAGCAAAATTCAACTTCAAAAGGATGTTGCTCTCCATACCAATGTGTTGGTTTTAAATCATCTTGTAAATCAAATAATCCTGCTTGACCATGTTTCCAAAAATCTGTTGAGAATAAAGAATCTCTTGTATAATCATCTAACAAACATTCTAAAGTAACAGCTATTTTCTTAGTTTCTTTACCAACATCTATATATTTATTGCCATTATATACTATAGAAGAATCTGTTGGAGAAATACTTTTCATAATATCTGTCTGCATATTAACTTCAAATATAGCAGACATATACTTTCTTGTATGGTATGTTTCAGATTTTCTCTTATAATAAACCCTTTTAAATTCTTCTCTTAAAGATTTAGAATCTGTTATATTAGATAAGTTAACACCAAAATCTATTAAATATTTAAGTAAGTTAAATTCTAACTTATTGTTATTTACCTTAAAATATCTAGCATTTGGGTCTAATTCATCTATAGAAAAAGTTTTTGGTTTAAGTTTAGGATCAATATTATTTCTATAATTTAATTTACAATTAAAATCTAATGTTAAAGAATTTATCCTATTCTCTAATATAGAAATCCTTTCTTTTAAAGGATTTATCGTGGATTGAATTAAAGCAGATATTTTAGACTTGCAATCAGCTATATTATCTTGAAGTTTTTTCTTAGAATCTCCAGATTCATAAGGTAATCTATTTTCATATCTACGTATCTCATCTTCTAAAGATTCTTTAGTATTTAATGCCTCTTGCAATTCTTTTCTTCTTTCAGGTAATATAGAATACTCCTTAATTACTTCATAATAATCACAAGTTTTATCTAAATAATGCTTAACCTTTCTGAGATAATATTCATCTATAGTGACATTAGATAAAACTAACCCATTAGCTGGTTTATATTTTTCACTACAGTTAGCTATTTTAGCAATCCATTTAGTTACCTTTCTATTAAAGGAAAAATACATATTATCTATATTACAAGAAGCAGATGGTAACCAAGAATAGAAAGTAATGAATTGATTTAAATATTCATTAAAACAAATATTCCAAGCAATTTCTTGAACTCCTCGTGTACCATTATAAAATGTAAACATTAAATCCTTTTTAAAAGCATTATAATGTGTTTTTACATTTCTTAATCCTTCTATTGGCACTATATCTCTTTCAGATAAATCTATATTATGATTTAAAAAGGATTGAATTCCCCCTCTTTCAGATAATATATCTACCTCTTGGCCATTGGTTCTCCAAATCTTTTTTGCTACAGTATCAACACCATATACCCAGTTCTCTGACATACAAATAGAATCTTTCCATTTAGAACCATATATATCAGATATAACATTTATTCCGTATTCTGATAAGAAAGGACTGGCTGTAGTCATCTTTTCTCCATAGGAACCATCTGTATCATTATTTGGATTACTCTTTAATACTGCTATACCATGATCAAATACACATAATATAGCTCCACCATAATCCATTATTTTTGTAATACTTCCTAATTCTTTTGGATAATCTACTTTATCTATAAGATTAAATACTCTATATCCATTTTGGAAAGCATCTGATACATAAGAATTACTCCATACAATACGTGTATTAAATTCATTTCTTATATAGGGAACTTCAGGAAACAAGTAGTTATACTTATGAGATAAAGTATCTCTAAATCCATCATTATAAATAAAAGATTCGGGTATTTTATATACTGATTTTGTAGATAATGGAGCTAAAGGATACCATTGTCTTCCTCTACCAAATAAAGCATACTCATTTTCATTAGATAAATCTTCGCCACGTAAATCTAAATTTAATGTGCTTCTAACATTAAAAGTAATCCATAAACCTAGTGGTACAGCATTTACATCACCTCTAACTATTTTATTACAAGATTCTAAATCACCTTGTTTAAAATTTTCTGACCATGTGTCATTAGCAACAATATCATCGTTTAATGTTGTTTCTGGATCAATAAAATTTCTATAGATTCTATGAGTAAAGGTATTTATATAGCAATCACCTCTATAACAAGGTTTTTGATTCTTTTCATCTATGGCTAATAAACCATATGTTTTTATATCTACATAAGATTTACGTTCACATATGGGGTAATATTCTGACTTATCATTTTTTCTTACAGAATAATATTCTTTAAAAAGTGTTGGACTATACCCATTTACATATACATTTACCTTATCTCCATATTTTCCTTTATAATTAGATATACCACAATAAGGACCATAAACACCTCTTACCATATTTACATGTTGGAACCAAGGATTATATTTTTCACCTTTAAACCAACTTGAAACATTATTCCAAGTATTCTCAGCCCAATCAGCAATCTTACCTATACCCTTTCTTTTTTCTTTCTTAGGAGGTCTTAGCTTTTTACCAATAAAAGAAAATCTCCAAGCTTCTTCAGCTTCACCAGCACGTGCTGAAAAGAAATTATGATTATCAGAAACTATTTTTACACCATCATTTACATTTATAATATTCATAATAGAAAAAGGAGAATTATCTATTTCCTTTAAACTACTATGTATATAGTATCGTTGATTAGTTGGTGATTTAGTTAAATTACCTTCATATAACCTTTTATATACATATTCTTCTCCAGTAAATAATTGATTATAGAATTTAGAATTAATTATGGCTTCTGGAAAATACATTGAACCTAAAGATACTTTAACATCTTTATCAAGATAATAACATCTTGAAGCAAAATCTTCAGCTAAAGTTCCTGAATTATTAATAAATCTTTCAAAGAAATATTTATCTTCTTGCTCGTTTTTTAGGGTTGGTAAATGAGAAATTGGTTCATTTCCAACTATAATTCCTTGCCCTAATACTAAAGGAAGTCTTCTCTGCCTTACAAAGAAATAACCTTTAGTTAATTTAGATAAGCGTAAATAAACTTTCTTAGGAATTACTAATTTAACACCTAAAACATAATCTTCTTTACATTCTGGCATCTTTATAACTCCTTTATTATTTAAAGAAGTATTACTTATAGAATCTCCTATAACAGAAAGATAATTTCTAGAAAATTCCCCATCATAATCAACAACAGGTAATGTTCCTTTCTTTTGATAAATGTCATCAAGATATTCTGCCTCTTTATCTGTAACTGAAGATAATTCAGACGATAATTCATCTTCTTTTATTTTATTTATAGAAGAATCAAATAAAGTACCTGCTACATTATAAACATCTGATAAAGTGTTATTATTTAATATATAAACAATACCAAACCTATAAAACTCTTCTGGATGATACCCAAGTTTGTTATAAATAACTAATGGATCTTTATAAGAATCTTCAAATTTTTCTGCAATTATCTTAGGATATATTCTTGCTGATAAATCTATTAAATCTTTATGGTCAACTTCTTGCTTTTCTAAATTACCTATTAATAACTTATTATGAAGTAATGCTTGTGTTTTAGCGCAATCCCAAGTTTGGTATTTAGCATTTATAACATTAAAGGAAGAAGGAATAGTGTTTTCAAACCCTGTAATGATAATTGTTTCTTCATTATCTTTTATAGGGAATCCTTTAGTTATTTCTTTATACTCTATACCCTTAACTCCAGCTATTTCAGAAGAAGCCCTTGAATAATAGACACGTATTTTCTTATAAGAGGTATCTAAATTAGAAATTTTGAACTCTATAAATTTATTAGAATTCATATTACCAAAACCACTTTGGACAGTACTTTCTGTTGTACCAATAAACAATGCAACAGCACCAGATTCCGCTATAAAATCTGTAGTGTTTCCGTCAGCATCTTCATATTTAAAATAAAATATATAACTACCAACTAAAAGATTTCCACCATTACTTACAGATACTAATTGCAAATCTGGAATACCTTTATAGATTTTTCTTAATTGGGTATCTTGTTCCCATTCAGAATCATCATATAAATTGGCATCATTATCATTTAATCTTTGTGGTATTTGATAAGTATCTCCTTCTGTAACAGAAAATCTACTATTAATTATTCTTGTTGGATTTTTATCATCATTTAAAATAAGATTTACTGAACCATCATAAAATTCTTGTGTTAGAATATCTACTGGATGATTTAAATCAAAATCTAATAAAGGTGTTGTTAGATCTGTAATTTCATTCTTTACTTCCTCTAATATCAAATAATCTTTAGCTTTAGAATAAAACTCTTCATCTGTAAATATCTTATTCTGTATTAAAGTTAAAATTATTTTATTAGTTAAAGGTTCAAAATAATAATAGTTTTCCGATTTATTTTCTGTTTCGTAATAATTATAAAAGGAAATATTACTTACATCAAATTCTTTAGGATATAAAAAACATTCTTTTCTTAATTTAAGACAAGCTACACCACCTTTATTTAATAATATCCAACCATTAGTGTTTTGTTTATAAGATCTAACCTTTTTTCTAAAATTCCAAAGGGGATTGTACTCATAACGTAAATCCCCTTTCTGTGGTAATGATTTAATTATTGAATTAATGTTCATATCATATAAGAGTATCTGTATAAAATAAAGGAAGTGGTATATATAAATAAGAATAATCTGATTTTTTTACTGCTCTTGTCCACTTTATATTTACATTTTCGTTTGTAACATCATGTTCTATAAGATGTTTATATTTTCCATCACAAAGTGCTACAACATTAAATAATGCTCTTCTTTTAGCATACCTTTTAATATATGGAATATCTAGCTCAATATTGTCTCCATTTAATCTTAAAAATAATAATGTCCAAATAAAACTATTAGAATTTCCTATCCTAGTATTTTTATTTTCAATAAACCAACTGTTCGTGTTTTTATTTAGTAATGTTTGAAAATTATCTGAAGTTATTTTTCCTTTATTAGGGACAGATCCAACATCATACATAGTATTTCCAAAATTATTTGGCAATAAATTTTGCACATCTAATTTACTTAGAAGAAAATATTTATCTTTTTTATCAGATTGTGTGCAAATTAGTAATGGATCAAGTGTTGTTCCCAAAAATGTTTTTAAGTTGTCTTCAGAAGATGTGTTTTCTTTTTGTAAATTAATGTCTATATAATTAATAGATACTTTATTAGATATAGAATTTTTGTTTTCTATAAAATTATTTTGTTCAATATTTGAAGTGATAATTTTATCAGATTTTAATTTTTCTATAAAAGTGGATAAAGTATTATCAAACATTAATAAAGCTTCTTCAGAAATATTTGTATTTATTAAACACATTAAATTTACATTATTATCTATGGAGTATCGTAAAACTGATTTTTGTGTGCTTTCTTGTGTTTTTTTATATATTCCTAAATGATTTAGTTCGTCAGAATTATATTTTCCATAAAACCCTACAAATCCTAAATCAGTATATAATAATATAGGGAAAAAATCTCTTTTATACCTATCTAAATATTGATTATTTTCAAATGCCTCAATTAATCTGTTGTTTTTTTCTACAGTATAATATTCATAATATTTTCCTTTTTTATATAATCCTGTAAATATAATAGCTCTCTCTGTACCTATTCCTTTACCTGGTTTAACATATCCAAGTGAAAACAATACAATACTATCTAAGTATGAATATTTAAATATTGGTATAGGAGGTACTTCTCCCAAAAAAGGAAACATAGGACCTACATAAAGATTTTGAATTCCAAAATCTTTTGTACCACTATCTTTTGTTTCTGCATCTATTCTAGCATAAGAAGTTGGATTATAAATAATATTATTGGATTTCTCTAAAAGAATATCTATATTTTCAGTATTGTAGTGTATGTTGTTAGTGTTATCGTTAAATTCTCCAGAATATTTCCATAAATAAGGATTAGACCAAGTAGTAACTGTAAATATTTCAGAAAAATTTACTGGATTATAAAATTGAGAGGTTTTCTTTTTTATGCATGATGCTTTTTCAAAAGGTATTACTTTATTTAATATTTTGGTATTTAAAACATCGCCAGTTATATCTTCTTCTACAATTGGTTTAGAATTTAAAGTAACAGAATATTTAGTATTTATTTTCTCTTTATCAATATCTCCAATAGAACTATTTCCATTAAATCCATAAGATAGGTTTAAAGATAAATTAAGAAACAAATCAGTTGGTTCTTCTTTTAAAGGTTCTTTAAAAAATGGATGGTCACTGTTTTGTACTGAAATATTATTCTCATTTGTAAGTAATACCCAATTTAAATTATTTAAGAAATTTCCTTTAAGATCCTTAAAATCTAAATCTGTTTCATTATCATATCCACCATTGGTAATAATAAACCTATAGTCTGTTAATATTTGTTTATTATTAACCTTGTCTAATAGCTGTATTTTACATAAATAAACATTATTTAATATAAGAGGTGTTCTTCCAAAAGAAGAAGAAATTTCATTATAGGGAATATATTTTAAATCTGGTTCATCTATAAGATAGGCATTATCAGCTAATATTTCCTTATTAGCACTTATGTTTACACCAGATATATTATTAGTTTGATCACTACCACTGTTATAATATCCAATATGGTCAGTTTGCTTTTCACCATTAGTATTTACATAATTAGTATTTACGGAATCATAAACAGCTTGTTTTAATGTGGCATCATTTTCTTCTTTTGTATTTAATCTACCAGCTTGACCTAATTCTATATAGGGTATGTATAAAGTTCTTTCTGAAAAATTATTTCCATTATTAGAAATCTTTAAATGATAATTACAATCTCTATTAAAGTAAATATCATAAAAAGAAATAATACAATCTCCTATATTAGAAATATATAGTTCATTCTTTGGAACAGAAAATCCAAAGTTTAATTCTAATGGATTAGTATTATCTATATTACATCTGTAATTCCATCTATTTAACTTTAATTCTAAGTCTTCGGAAAGTAATTCATCAATATTAATTTTACCTTCAAACTTATGAAAACATTCAGAAGCTACTGTGGATTGTGGTACAAAACTATAGTTAAATTCTACTTTAGAATCATTTGAATCTTTTTTCTTTGGAAGTGTATATTTAAATACATACATACCAAAGAATTCAGGTGTGGTATAAGAAGATTTCCAATAATCTGTACCCTCACCAAATATTCCTTCTAAAAATTTAATTGATTCCTCTTTATTTTTAAATCCTTCAGCACTAAAGCTAGAAGGATTTTGCATATTTACAGCCTCTACAGATTTTAAGAATACATAATCATTATCTGATATATTAGATACACCAGATATTTTTTGCATGTATTCTTTATTGTTATTTGGATTAACAAAAACCTTAAATAATAAATACATATTCTTATCTTGATTTTCCTCTTTAACAAGATAAGAATAACTCATAGAAAAATCTCTAAGTGTATTTACCTTTAATCCTAATTGTAAATAACCAGAACTTTTACCAGAATATATGTGAAAGTTTTCTTTCTTTACATTTTCACGATAATTATTTAAGGCATCTTCTTCTGAAATAACTCTATCTCCTTGTTTATTAAAGGTTAATGCAGAATTAAGAATAAAAGCATTATTTAAAGACATATCATCATCAAATAAAGATTCTGTTACGTCTTCTGTTATTCCCTGAAGATTTCTTATAGATACAGAAAGATAATATTTTTTCTGTAATCCTAATTGCCTTAACTTATGATATGTGGCTTTATCCTGTTTATTAAAGAACCATTCTACTTGTGTTTTTTCAACAGGATTTAAATTTGACAATGCTATCTTATAAAGATCTCCTGGATTTAATAGTACATCTTTTCCTTTAGTGTCTTTAATACCTATAGATTGAGACATAGGTTTTGGCAAAGACTTAGATCCATTACTAGAACATTCAGTATTAAACCAAGAATTTACGTCTATTGATTGCTCTATACTTTTATCTTCAAAATTATAATTATGATTCCTCTCTGGAGATGGGAAAGATCCTACTTCTGAATCACCCGACAGTGGATTATGTGAAGCAACATAAATAACACCTCCGTATTCTTTCATTCCTAATGGAATAAATCCAGGCTTTAGTCTTGCATTATGAATCCTAGCATTACCTAAATCATTTTGATATGACATATCATTTCCATTAAAGGAAATTAATGTACCATTTAAAGCATCTGTTAAGTATTCATTACTTATAGTAGCTGGATTAGTATCTAAATTTAATCCCTTATTAAACTGGTTTGTTTGTGCTTCCATTTACCACGTTCATCAATTTTATAGTTTTTAATTTTATAATCATATATGCTATATCTAATAAGATTCCAAGATCTCATACTTTTCTTCAGAGATAAGATTTGTTCAACCTTGGATGTTTTCAATTCTTTACAATATACAGAATTTTTGTTTTCATATATAGTAGAATCCTCAATAGGGTATCTAAAGACATTTTTACAAGGAAAAGATTTAGCCCATAATTCATCTTGGTATTTAAACATAGTTATATTCCTATATACGTATGGTTTTTTATTTAACTTATTTCTCTTATTACTAAGAATAGCACTTTTATTTTCTTCTAGAAAGGCCTCATATTGCTTTTTATTCATATAGAAATAATAATATCCATCATAAGGATATTTCCTAAGTGTTAAAAGAAATCTTAGTTTTTTTCTTAATGCATTTTTATAAACATACATATATCTATCAAAGTTATAATATAACTTATACATTTTTGCACTAGAAATAAAAAACATACCACTAGTGAAAATAACCCATATATTAGACATAGTTGCCTTTATAAATAACTTTAATCCAAAAGTTATTATCCTATCTATATCCTTTTGTGCTATAAAAGGAAATTTAGCATATACATAAGGTAAATAGTCTTTTAAATATTTATCCACTATAACCTCCTCCAGAATTTACTTTATCAGTTATGTATTCTTTTAATCTCCACCCAACATAAAAAGGAACAGTTTTCTCATATATTTTCCAATCTTCTTTAGTTTTAGCAATTTTACTTAAAGCTAAAGTATATCCAGTATTGTTAGATACAGTTGGATTTATTTCCCAAAATTTTCCTCTTCTGTAAGCTTCTTCAAATTCTTTTCCAGATAGTTTATTCATATGTAGTCTATATTTACTTTTTTCATTTACTTGAAAACGAACATCATTATAAATAATATCTTTTATAACTAATTCTAAAAAGTAAATAAAAACTTTGTAAATAATAGCTAGTTTAGACATACTATATAAATGTTTTTCTAAGGTTTTTGTTGGTGTTCTAATAAGAATATCCTCAAATCCATAGAATAACTCTGAACCATATAAGGAACAATCTAAAGGTATTTTATTCATCGAATTGGCTTGTATGCTTTATTATATATTTTTCTATTATGATTAGAATAAGAATCTAATATCTCATTCATTTCATTTTGACTTATATGATCTGGCATTCTTGCTTGATCACACATAGTTAACCATTGTTTACGTAACATTTGGGACATTTGAAGTAATGCGCTATTATTTGTTTGCCATCCTTCTTTTTGTTTACATACAAAAGCTATATAAGTAGCAATAGCTCTAACTTCAGCATCAGTTAAATCAGGTAATCCTTCTGAATCTGTAGCCAATTTCTTATATATAACACAAACAGGGCCATAATTTTCTTTAAAATAAAGTGTTCTACCTATTTGTTCATATTTAGCATATCTACCAGATTCATAAAAAGGGCTTTTAAAATCTTTAGTTCCTTCTATCCAATGCTCTATAATAGCAGATCCAGGATTTATTAAAGATAAATTAGTTATATCTTGATAATCCTCAAAACCATAAGTAACAGATTCTATTCTAATACCACCATCAAAATCTGCATAAATAGCATCACAAGGTAATTCTACTGAATTATCTTCTCCTTGTGGTAAAGCAATCACTTTATGTAATTTAGTTCTAGCATTACCTATTAAACTAAAACCCATAAGAGCAATTTCCATTAAATCTTCTGGATCTTTATCTATACCATACAGTGTGTTCGCAGTTGTAAAAACTAAATTAAAATTCATTATCTAGCTGTTTGATTATTATTAATAAGAGGAAATGCTAATTGTCTATAATATTTAATCTTATCATCTGTAAGTGTTTTCTGTACTTCTAAATCAATTCCAGACATATTTAATTTTATATCATTGCAACAATTATATGCCTCTAAGTCTCGTAAATCTTTAAAAATAGCTATTACACTTATGTTTTGAACTAATGGCGCATTAAAAATATACCCATCTAATTTACCATTTTCATTAGGTGTTAAGTCTAAATATACATAAGGTTTTTCCTTAAAAAATCTCTTATATTTTCTGTATTTAACCTCATGAGGTGTGTAATATATTTTATAAGGATTTTGTCTATCTGTAGAACCTATATAGTCTATTCCATTAATACCTATCTCATTTACTACTTGTGGTATTTCAAAATGTGGTATTTCTTCTTCTTCACAATCAAAATCATTTTTAATACACTTAGGACATCTATCTAAAGATTTACAATCTACAGGAATACAATTAACTGAATACATTAAATCTTTAGTGTTTAAAACTCCTTTTAAGGCATATTGTTTAATAAGATTTAATCTTACTAATGGAATTTCATCTTCAAGTTGTTCTACTGATAAGGCTATGTTTGAATGTAACCCTCGTAATCCAGTATAAACATCGTTTAATATGGCAGAAGCCATTTGGTTGTAAACCATATATTTTTGTATTTACTATATAAACAAAAAAGGCGACGACAACCAATGTGCCGTCGCCTTATTATTAAAAGACTTTAATGTAATTTACTTAATTACTTCTCTTCCTGAATCTCGACAGTCTTCTGCTTACCAGTGGTAGGACCAGTTACCATGCTAACAGCTTCCTGAGCTGTCTTCTCATCAGTAATTTCCTTATAACGCTTGTCAACACCCTTCTCTAATTCAAGCTTATCAAGAGCAGCCTCAAAGTCCTTTAGTACAGACTCAGCTACCCAAATACTAAACTGAGTAAGAGATTCTGTCTTCTGACCTACAGCCTGATTACCAAGAATACCACGATTCTTATAATAATCAATTACAAACTGTGTATACTTACCACCCATAACAGGACGCATAAAAGCAGTTCTAGAACCAAGGCCAAGATTAGCATCTGTAGGAAGGTTTACAGTACTGAGAAGGTGGTCATAAGTACCAAATCCAAGCTGACATACATCAAGCTTAGAACCCTTAAATACACCCTTACTCTCATAAGAACCATCCTTAAAATTCTCGGAAGCGTCAAGACGCTCTACTATATCATAACCAACTAAAGCATCCTCAGTTCCAAGAGAGTTATACTTATAAAGCACAACATTCTCTATGTTAAAATTGGGGGTCTTAGTCTTAAATGTAATAGTATCAGAATCCTTTACAGATTCAAATATGAAATCAAGCTCAGATTCCTTTAAAAGGGTATTAAGAATTCTCTTTATCTTATCAGCAATAGCATTCTTATCCTCATCATCACGAAGAACGTGGAAATCAAAGTCATAAGTCTTACCTGCATAAGTAGAAATATTCTGATACTCAGTAGGAATAGTAGCCTTAGGAGATACTCTAAAAGAAAGGCGATACTCACCCTTTTTAAGTTCAGTAAAATCAGGGACTACAAACTTAAACTCACTAACCTTACCCTCCTTAGGAGAAGTCTTGAAAATATTTACAATACACTCCTTATCAAACACACCAAAGCGTTTGATGATAAATCTCTTAAAATCCCCTTCTCCAACAGTAGAAAAGAGAGGCTTACCACTTGAATCCTTAGTGGTGTTAATTACAGTTGTTGCAATAAATTGAAACATATTTTTATTTAATTAATTTGTATAGCATCCTACGACTGCTGCGGCTGAGCAGATTGAGGAGGTGCTATGGTTTGATTTACAGCTACATTAGTCTGAAGACGCTGATCAGAAGCATTCTCCATAACTAATTTTACAGCTTCATTAATAATCTCTTGTACAACATAATCAGGAAATTCTATAATTTGACTAGAATCTTCTGTTCTATCTATTTGATTCTGAGTTAACCTAATTGTCTTAGGTGTTTTAATATAATCTATCCAAATTTTACCTAATTCAAATAAAGTATCATCAGTTCCATATCTAATTTCAATTCTTGGAGAAGTTTGATTACCATACCTAATTTCACCAACTCTCTCAATATTTGGTTGCCCTCCTATTGTTAAAGTTGGTTTTCCATCAGTATTCCAACGTTTTCCTTCAGAATCTGTATTCTCTCCTCCACCATTAGTACCAATATTTAATCCTTTTGGGTTTAATATATTAACATTATGAATATAATAATAAGGACGTTTATACATTGGTCTCATGTAATGATTGTTGATTATTCCACCCCACATATCAGCTGTTAATCTCTTAGCAGCGAATTGAATAGGATAACCCTTATCATAACATTTAAAGTTAGCTTTTGGTGTAAAAGAGCAAATACAATTTAAGATATGAAAATAATCTAAAGGTAATTCTGCTTCGTATACGGCACCAAAAATACTTGTTGGCTTATCACCAAAAGAAGAGTTTTGATTAGAATCTTCTCCATACTTATCTACCTTTTTGGTGGTTGTAAGTATTGCAGTAGATTTAAGAACCGCTAAATCATCAGTTGTCTGTTGGTTATAATCATAAATATTATATCTTTTGTTTACATATTGATAAACAGCTTTATTTAAAAAATAATTATAATCTTCTAACAACAGAGATGGTGCCTGAACTTTATTTAGCTCTATTAAAAGAGCCTCATATATTTGTCTAGCAGTCATTTAGTTTTATTTAAGAAATAAATAATATTAGTCTTTACTTAGCTTCAGCTTTCTGAGCTGCTTTCTTTTCCTCAGCAGCTGCTTTCTTTTCCTCTAAAGCAGCCTTCTGAGCTTGAATCTTTTCCTCTACAGCTTCAGAATGTTGAAGAGCTTCTGGCAAAACATCGTTTTTAATTAAGTCAAGGATCTGCTTATTTTTAGATTGTTTCATCCATGTAATTACGGCATCTGAATTAGCTCCTAATATGGTGTTATTATACATATAAAGGTCATTCTTAAATAGAATAACTTTCTTATCAAGAGCGTCAACAAGAAGTAACCTAAGACCTGTATCAGAAGATGTATAAAGATCTATAATCTTATTAGGATTAGTTCCTGCAATCTTTAATAGATACTCCATAGCATCTGCATCTGATTGGTACAGCATATTCTTACCAAGAATCTTACACATATTCTTACGGTTAGCATCTGTATCACTAAATACATATCCCTTAGCATTATGAACAAGTCTAGCATTAGTAATCTTTCTATCTTGCTCTTCACCAGGTCTGTCTATGTAAAATTCAGCCATACCATATCTAGCCCTACGATCTCCATTTTCTGTATGCCTATAATTTGCTTCTGAACCATCACCATCGATCACCAAACGTCCAGTAGCATCTCTTGCATCTCTAGATTCAGCAATAAGAGGACAACCTTTAATAGCTTCCCATTCAGCTTTCTCATAAGGATCATCTAAATTAAAGGTTTTTCCAGTTTCAATTACAAAAGTTTCTGTTTCTGGAATAAAAATCTCACCGCTATTTCTCTCTTCATCAGTAAGTATCATATCCCCCATTGAATTGACATGCTTTACACAATCTGGGAATCTCCCAGTTTTTGGATCAACACAGGGTTGAATGAAGACCTTTGAGCCATTAGCTCCATATACACTTCTTAAAACAATAATATTTGAATATTTATCCATTGATTCATTAAAATTTAATTAAAAATTAGGTGGAGATTTTACTCTCCACCTAATTACTTTGTTATTTTTATATAACTAATCTTATTTATATTTTTTATTTATTTATTAGGCCTCAATAAGGAAGAAGGACTTATAAGGATTCATTACACCTACACCAGCATAACCCATAATTACTCTATGAGAACCAGCAATAGGAGAAGAAACAGGTCCACTAGTATTACCCTTCAAACCACCTACACCTTCAATATAGTTAGAGATAAACTCAGAACCCTTGATGGTAAACATATTTACAGCAGGGGTGTTTGTAGTCTTATCTGGGGTAAGGTCTGCTATGAAACCGTAGCCCTTATCAGAACCAAACTCATTTGTAAGAGCTCTCTCTACTCTAAACGTAATAGTATTACCAGCAAACTCATAAGACTGATAAGTAGCACCTACGTCTACGTAACCATTCTTAGCCTTAGACCAAAGATAAGTCCCATCAGCCTTAGAATTCTGAAGTGTGGTAGCTAAAATGCGATTAACATCTCTCCACATCTTCTCATTACATACGAAGATATACTCATTACCAGTGGGCTTATCAGAACGCTCAGACATAGCACCAATAGCTGTTTCAAATACTGGTAAGGAAAGCTTATTATAAACATGCTTGTTAGCATAACGATTAAGCTGCGGAATCAAACCATCGCCTATATATATCATTAATGTTAGCTTTGTATTTCTACAAAGATCAGATCATATCTTCAACTCAAAGAGTTGTTTCCCATTTCAGATAAACATTTTTTTTATCCTATGCCTTATAACAGGACTTACTGATCGTTGAACCTTTTTCAAAAAATGATTTATTTATTTTGAAACTTGGCTGCTGATTGTCCAATCTTATACTTTTCAAACTTTCACACTTATCATTACTGATTATGTTGTAGTGCATAAGCTCTAAGGAGTTTCCAGCAATTAAAGAAATTATTTGTTCCTAACATTGCTGTTAGGTGACCCATATATAAATCAGGCGACTAATTTATAATGTTTAGGTCTATTAGTGTCCATTTGCTCTATTATATTTCTATAATAGTCAGACTATATCATTAATTTATTGTTATGGTAAATATTTAAATATAAAACCATTTGTTTGCTTTTGTGTTCCTTTTAGAACTCTTATGCATCCAGAATATTCTTTTTTACATTCTGAAACAGTTTTATATTCCTTTACAAATTTACCATCTAAAGTATATTGACCAACTTTTCTTGCTTTTCCAGAAGTTTTTTTAGATACATCACCCATTTTAAGAAGTTTTTCTAACGACCATTGGAAATTATTCCAAGTTCTTCCTAATTTTATAGCAGTTGAAAGACCAGAATCATTTGGTTTTCCACATGCTCTTGTTGCTTCTGCTAAGCTATCATAAGTATTTAGATATTCTCCTTCTAAAGAATATTGATAAACTATTGTGTTTCTAAGAGTGTTCTTTTTTACAGCTTCATATTTTTCACTTTCAGTATAAGAAAAATATTTGTTATTTAATTTATAACCCATTTGTATTGCCCTATTAATTAAAGAACTATTAGAATCATTTGCTCTTCCGGCTTCTGAAAGACTTTCATATTTGCATTCATAAGTGCCATCAGAAGAATATTGAAACACTTCAATTTTATTTCCTTGATATAAAGAAATGTCTAATTTATCAACTTTTTCTAAAGACCAATAAAATCCCCCACATTCCCATTTATTTCTAATACTATTACTAACAGTACTTTCAGATCTTCCAACAGATCTTGCACCATCATACATTGAAGGAAAAGAAGTTATATATTCACCTTCTAAGGAATATTGGTAACATTCTTTAGAAATTCCCCAATCTCCTCCATTTCCTCCTAGAACTTGGTTATAAACATCTTTTCTTATTAAGAATTTTTCATCAACAAGTTCTGCTTCAAGTGAATATGCGTCTTCAGGATTATTAAATACCTTTAAAATTTTTCTTTGGAATTTTTTTGGTCCATATTTTTTAACAGCATATTGAAATCTTGTTTTTGGTTTATTATAAGTACTTGGCATATTTACATATACACCACATCCTATATATCCATCAAATTTCTTGCTGTTTGTTGTTTGATGTACACCTATATAAATATAATTATTTTCGGTGTTTGTTGTACAATATACTATATATTCCATAAATTATTTACCATTTCAAATATTTAAATATTTTACGTCTTTCGACTAGTCGTTGAACCTTCTTTGGAGCTATTTCTTTGAAACCTGCTCTATCCAAAGCTTGGCTGCTGATTGCCCAATCTTTAAAATTTTAACACTTAGTATTTAAAGCTATAAGGGGTTTCCAGCAATTAGATAAATTTTTTAATCAGTGTAACTCTATGTTACGCTGCTAGACCCCAACACACTATTTTAGGGTCTACAATAGTAGGACGTCCATCGGCATCTACGTTGCTCTTATTGAGTAAGAGACCTGTAGAACGACTGTACATGAAGTTATCAAACAGATCCTTCTCAGCCTTATTCAGAATAAGGTTCTTCTCAAGTCCACGCTTGTCATCCTTGATAGTTGTGAACATCTCCTCCTGAATAGCATAGAGAGAGGAGAATGTAACGTCATTACGGAAGGTAGTTATGTAACCACGATGCTTTTCAAGGTTAGATTGGTATTTTACATACAAATTTTGTTAATCTCTGTGTCTCCACAGAAGTTCAGACTATATCTTAATCTAAATATTATCATATTTAAATTTGCCCCATTTCGGGATATGTTCCCTACTCCTTTCGGATAGTCGTTGAACCTTCCATAAACTTTATGGCTTGGATGCTGATTGTCTTTATTTTTAAGATTGTTACTATAATTATATAAAATTATTAGTACTTAAAACCTAGCAAGAGTTTCCAGCAATTAAAGGCATTTTTATACAATATTATATTAATTAAATAAAATATTGATTAGGAGAGCTATGTAAAACCAACCCTCCTCTGACAGCTCTGGATGAGCGTTAGAAATAAAGTGAGTAAGAGCACCCTTATGACATGCATTCATGTCAAGGATAGAACTAAAGTCATTATCAATAAGCCTAACCTGTAACTCCCAGTACTTATCAGACTTGCGAATAGGACGACTTACTACCTGGCAAAGTTGACGAGATTCCTCAATTACAAAGATGTCATACTTTTGATAATAATTTTCAGTAAAAGCCATTGTAATCTCAGTACCCTCCTCACCAGTATCTACTGGAGTAGCAGCAAAAGGTACACGCTTAATAAAGTTTGTTTGAAGCTCCCACTCAAAAGACATGTTGTTAATGTTCTGGAAGCGATTCATTCTCTTACCATCACCAGTATAGAATACATTAGCAAGTGCCTCAGTAAGATAAAGTAAAGTTTGATCATCATACATACGTGCAACAAGACCAAGACGATGTGGATGATCACCTAAAAATTTGTAGAAATGTTCGTAAGTGCGTGTAGCACTCATATTAGGATCTACAGGTGCAAAATTTAAAATTCTCATAAAATGTTGATTTAATATTAAGATTGAAAGATATTAAAAGTCTAAATCCTCTATAGAAGAAACAGTCTTATTATTTACTTGCCTAGATTTAGGTAATGTAACAGACCTAACATTTGTTTTATTAGTTTGAGTACGTCTGCTATTTGCTATTTCTTTCTTATAGTAGTCAGATAACCCATTAATAGAGTTTTCACCATGAAGCAAAAACCAAGCTACCTTAACTAGGTTATTGGGATCTTGCAACATTGTGTTTATTGCTCTATTTCCAGAATTATCAAAATCTGTAAGTACTTTAAGAATTTGTTGTTTATCGGTTGGTTCTAATTCCAATTCTCCAATATTATCAAAATTCTGTAGTGCTTGTTGAATATCATTTTGATAAGCATATTCTTGTTGCTGGCGTTGTCTTTCAATCTCTTCTTCTTGTTGCTTCTTCATATCATCTTCCTTTTGTCTATAGAAAGTTCTCAAATCAGCAACAGCCTTAGTATAAAGGGATTCATCTTGTTTATTTTGTTCAAACATTCTTATAAGCTCATCATCAGTAGCATTTGGAAATCTTGATTTCAAATCTGCTACATATAGCTCATCATCTGAAATATCATCAATAGCATAATTATATTGAGGTTCCTGTGGTGTATATTGCTTTTGAAACATATCCCAATAATATTGTGCTAAATAATCCTCCAAACCTTTAGAATCAAGGTTATTGGATCTCATTATGTTAAGTAAATTAACCTCATCGTCAGATAAATCATATTCATCAATATCTCCTCTAAGGATATTTACTTTTTCTTCATCAGTTAATTCATCAAAACGTTTTGTATATTCCTTGCCATCTTCATCTTCAAAGGTAATATTATTAATATCTTTTATACCATTTGATTGAAGATACTTATCCAAATATTCTCTAGAAATAGTTGAATACTCATCAGTATGGTTAAAATCATTTTGATCTGAATCAGGATTAGGTTCAACTGTGATTGGATCCTCTGGTTCTTTAAAAATATCATCAGAAAATCCATCATCAATTGATTCTAAACCACTGTTATCGTGTGTGTTAAAGTCTAAATTTGCCATTGTTAATTCATTTTTTCATTATCATAATTAGATTATTCTTAATTACAAATATAATATCTATTTTGATTAATTCAAATTTTTTAATACAAAAATAAGTTTTAATCAAAATAGATAATATTATTATTTAGAATCCTTAGTAGTAATAGACAATGTTCCTGTACTTTCTCCAGACAATGTTATCCAATCTGGAACACTAGATTTATCCATTACGCTCCAACCAATAGTTTTACCCTTAGATGTTGATGTAATTGCAGAAGTCTTTGTTCCGCCATCGGATGAATAAGAAAGTGTTGTTGGATCTGCTTTGAATATTCCATCATCAGGCTTACCCTCAAGAGTGACAGTTATCGTAATCTTTTTTCCGCTACCATCTTGTGTTAGAGTGATTGTTATGGTAGTGTCATTATATGAAGTTGAGGACTTTTTATCGATAAAGAGATAACCGTCCTCTCTACGTGTAACGGTAACGAGAGATGCAGATGAACCCGTGACTGCAATGGTATAACCTACCGGCACCTTGTTGCCTTCTTCCGTTGTACGATTTGAAATAACGGAGAAACCTTTCTTTGAACTACCACTATCGAAAATCAAATGACTTGGACCAGAGAAAGTGTAGACAGGAACAAAAGTTTTACCTTGCTGAGTAATAGCAATTTGTAAAGTTTTACCCGTATTGTTTTGTCTCAAATTGAGGGTGAATTTTCTTTCTGCTGACATAATAAATATATTTTAAGCGTTATCCTTTACATTTGCTGAGAGAGTACCTGTACCCTCACCAGAAATAGTAAGCCAAGAAGGCATTGAAGACTTATTAATTACAGTCCAACCAACTGTCTGTCCCTTAGATGTAGAAGTAATCTTAGAAGACTTAGTGTCTGAAGATGCACCAAAAGAAAGTGCAGTAGGATCTGCCTTAAAGACACCATCATCAGCCTTAGCAGTTTGTCTGATCACTATTCTAAGTGTCTTATTTGATTCTACTTGTGTTAATGTAAGCGTTTCAGAACGTTCTGAATAAGTTTTATTTTGGTTTATTACAAAAGATATTTTTTCTGGAGTTACACTTACATCTCTTACTGTATTGTTATTATTAAGAGCTTGCACTTCAAATTCAAGAGGAATAAATGAAGTGCTTGCATTCACTGTTGACTTTTTACTTATTATATATACAGTATAATTACCAGTATAATCGTAATTACTGTCTAATGTTAAGGTTTTATCATTAAGAGTATCTGCAAATAAGAAAGTATACTCAGGAGTAAATCCAGCTTGATTTACTTTTACAGTTGCCTTTTTGCTTGTACCTACCTGTGTTAATTCTATTGTAAAACTTCTTGCTTGTGACATAATTTTATTTATTTATTTTTTATTTTTGTAAAATCTAATGGAATTATATTACCATAACCACATGCACCTTTTATAGCAATATAGAATATAGTAATATTTGCTTCTATAGGAATCATATGTAAGGGATCTCTGCCAAGAGTTTTTATAAAATCAAGGGTGATTTTACCTACATCATTGTTACTAAGAGGAGACTTAATAGAAATTAAATCTCTAAAATATTGGTCTATTTGTTCTTGAGTTAATAATATTTTAGGATCTCTAATTAATTCACCAGAATCACTTATATCAGTTCCAAATCCAGCATATCTAATATTATAGTTGTTACAGTCTGCTTTAGGAACATAACGTGTATTTATTGTAAGTGTTCCTTGTGTGTTATAAGCATTACTTATATCTACAAAAGTGTTTGGACTTTTAACTCTACGTGTATTACTAATCCATTTATTAGAAAAAGGATGTTGCCAATGAAGACCTAATCCAGAAGGAACGTTAGGCTTTTCAACAATTTCTTGATTTATATTAATACTCAATACTTTTTCTGTGTTGTCTTGCTTTAGTTTTAATATAGTATTTCTTGATGCCATATTATATTGTTTTATTTAATTCAATTAATTTTTTAAGTGCTACTTTAACTAAAGATTGGATAGTAGCAGAATCCATTTCTGAAAGTGTTTTTAATACATCTGGTTCATTTATTTGCTTTAGAAAGTTTAATATTTCTGGCTTAATATCGTTAATAGTATTTAAATCTTTCTCTTCTATTATATCACTACATATACACTTATTAGAAAGATTGCCAGTAATAGTACTACTATTTCCAAGCAATATAACTTTATTTAATGTTCCAAAATTTCCATTGACACCAATAATTGAATTATCAGCAGAAACACATTTAAAATAATCTGCAAATATTATTACATTATTTAAATGATCTGTAAATTCAACTACCTGCCCTTTATTTATAGATGTATTAGAAACATTATTTACTAAATTAGTTGTTCCACCAAAAGCCCATTTATTATCTTTAGATGGTATTTGATAAAAGTTAAAATCCCCTTGATTACCTCTAGAATCTCTTAAATATACACATCTAATACTATTAAAATGATTTGTTAAAGCAGTTCTTAATTTGTTAATATCTTCTCCATTTTCTGCAATAATTTTATCAAATTTATTATTATCAGATTGATAAAAAGACATTACATTAACCTTATTTCCCTTACTATCTATAATAGATTTAGGATAACCATTTACTATTCCATTACTAAGATTTAAGGAAATTAACCAATCACCTTCTTGTATTGATATTGAATTTAATTCTTCTAACAAAGATGTTATATCAGATATTTCTTTAGCATTTTGTATTGCTAATATAACATCAGAAGATGTTACAGCAGGAGCTTCTGAAGTAATAATGTTATTAGTAATAATAGTATCTATTAATAATTCATTACTTGTTAAATGAAATTTCTTTTCATCAGCTTTTAGCAATAATTTATCAACATTAAAAGTTACTGAATTATCATTTATTTTAAAACGTTTGTTTTTATTAATAGATACAGAGTATTCTGCCTTTGTAAAATCTATATTTTCACTATTAATAATTTTTAATACTTTATCTTTAATAGCATCATTTATAACTGCTTCACTAGAATTACTTTCAGAACCAGTATCAGTAGAACTAGTAAAGGCTTTTTGAATAAGTTCAGATAAAGTTAAGTTTTTATCTTTAGATTTAAAGATATACTCATCTTTTTCTGAATTATAGTAAATATAAGGAATATCTTTTTTATCCTCTTTACCAATTAACCCTAAATTTTCTAAAATTTGTTTTTGTTGTTCTTCAGTAAGTTCTTGTTTAGAAGCTTTAAGATTGTTTTGCACTATTGGAACATCATCTATAACAAAAACAATGTCTTGTGTAGAAGTATCATAAAATATTCCTGTACCAGAAGCTTCATCTATAGAATTAATTTTCTTAATTATCTGAATATCATCAGAACCAAAATGTAATTCTTTATAAGAAGATTGACCAACCCTTAAATAGAACTTACCAGTTCCAAGAAATACTGTATCTTTATAAGATTCTCCTAATTCACATTTATTACTCATTTACAAGTTTCTCTATTTTACTTGTATCATAAGGATAAGTAATATCCTCATGAGTACCATCAGAATAGACGTGTGTATATAAATAATACTTATTAAAGGCATATTCCTTATCTGGATAGTCTAAATCTGATTCATAATTCATTATAAAAGAACTATCCCAGCAATTGCATATAAAAAATCTGGATAGAATTAATCTAACATTACCATTTATTGAATACTTTTCTAAAAATTCATCTGAAAATTCAAATACAACAGACATATTAGAATCTCTAAGAGAAGCTGGTATCTCAAAGACAAAACCATTATACACACCATATTCTGTCTTATATACTTTTCCTTCAATATTACTACCTCTAAGTGGCTTTAAATATACTCTGGTTATATCTGTAGATTTAAGCTTTTTAAAGTTAAATTCTCCGTTTTTAGTAGTTAAGGTATAATTTTCCTCAGAATTTGTTGGAAAGTTCTTTGTAATATCTTCATTTTGTAATATTTTATTATCTAATTCTATAAATGGAGTAAAGATTAAAACTTTCTTACCAACCATAGCATCAAAACCAGATACATTAAAATGAAAAGAATAATTGTTTGCAGTGTCTAATCTACAAATTGTAGGAACACCTGTTAATTGTTCTTTTTCATTCACCATTCTCATTTGCCCTTCAAAGAAATAGTTTCTAATATCACTAGAGCTAAATTCAAAGTGTCTGTTTGTCATAACATCAAAACCCCTTAAATATTTCTCTATGTGAATTGTCTTCTTATTTTTAAGACTTTCTAATTCATTCTCTATAGAATAAATTGTTTCGTAAGGTATTTCCAAAGAAATTGATTTATTGGTATCAGAGACAATACATTTACCTAAAATTGATTTAATATCATCAACAGATTTATATCTAAAAATAATAAGTTCGCCATCTTTAAGGTTTAAAGTATCAACCACTTTAGATTGGTCTTTCAGGAAATCTTGTAAATCTTTATAAGATTCAAATATTTGTTCTGATCTTTTTATTTGAAGTGAATCCATATTATATAATATTTTAAATGAATTTTATTGGACCAAAGTAACCATTCCTACAAGCGTTAGAAGTAGGATAGTCATTGATAATGTAGGTACTACCACCACTACCAAATAGCTGAATATGGGAATTATCTTCAGGATAATTAACATCCACATCTGGGCCATTAACATCAATATCAACCTTTGGGACATCAATATCAACCTTTGGGACATCAATATCAACCTTTGAGCTATTTTTAAAAGAATTCCGGCTATCAGAACAAATTAAACCAAAAGCCGTATTATTACCTGTACCAAATAACTTAAAAGAAAAATTTACATTATTATAGTCAAAACCACTGCCACCACTTCCACTACTTCCACCAAACAGCATTATTGGTGGCTCAACAGGAGGATAAGGTGGAACAGGAGGATAAGGTGGAACAGGAGGATAAGGTGGCTCAACAGGAGGATAAGGTGGCTCAACAGGAAGATAAGGTGGATTAGGTTTAAATTGTAAATCTGATCCCCAATTTTTTTTACCAAAACCAGATGTTTTTGAAACAAACACATCAAAATAATTTCCACCAA